>JABEBX010024296.1_pt1 | contig 49487 bp, 52 predicted proteins | sample 7245971 | NCBI WGS metagenome assembly JABEBX01 (sample SAMN14506365, study PRJNA622280) | hot springs metagenome | biome: hot spring [ENVO:00000051]|acidic hot spring [ENVO:00002120]; feature: spring [ENVO:00000027]|sediment [ENVO:00002007]; material: sediment environment [ENVO:01001048]... | reverse complement strand
CTTACGAATGCCTATGAGAAAGTCCGCGTAGAAAGGGGACTGTCAAAGGAAATGCTCACCGTCATCACAAGAACCGTTGTGGACAGGGATGATCAGGCATTCAAGAATCCGACAAAACCTATCGGCAAATATTATGATGACAGATCCGCAGAAAGCCTGATGAAGAATGGCTGGAACATGAAGAAAACGAAGGACGGCTGGAGGCGTGTGGTCCCATCGCCGGAACCAAGGGAACTTATAGAGATCAATAGCATCAAGAACCTGATGAGGAGCGGTTACATCCCGCTTGCTGCCGGGGGTGGCGGAATTCCTGTCATCAGGAAGGAAAATACGCTGGTTGGCGTTGATGCTGTGATCGACAAGGATCTCGCTTCATCGTTGCTGGCCAGGAACATAGGGGCCGGGACCTTCATAATACTGACGGACGTGGATCACGTTTTTGTCAATTACGGTAAAAAGGACCAGGCAAGGATCGAAAACGTCAATTCGGCTGAAATGATCGGTTACGAAAAAGACGGCCAGTTTGCCGAGGGAAGCATGGGCCCGAAGGTCAGGGCCGCCCTTAACTTTCTCTCCGGTGGCGGAAAGAAGGCGATAATAACGTCACTTGAAAAGGTGGGGGAAGCGCTGACGAATGGCTATGGTACGATCATTCGACCGTAACATATTTTCCATTCATTTTTCTCATCTTCCCGTAATATACAAGGTCATCTATAACATTATCAAGATTTATGGAAGAGACGTCAATATCATAGTTTTCCCTGAGCGTTTTCCTTATCCCTTCCTTATCCGCATTTTCCTTTATTGAACCCTTCAGCAGGTTATTTATGTCCTCATAAATATTCCAGGGGAATATGAACCATGCCCAGTTCTTCTCTGTTATCAGTTCTGCGTAATAATCCGGAACAAAAGTTGATCTGCTTATGTGCAGCATCGTAACTGATCTTATTTCAGACGGGCCCAGCGATTTCACGTAGTTGTAAGCCACTGACATGCTTTCGCCTGTGTCAGTTATATCATCGACGATGAGCACCTTCCTGCCCCTGATGTCCATATCAATTTTTGTCTTCAAAACAGCTTCTCCATCCTTTGTAGCTGTTATTCCCCAGTGTTCGGTCTTTACGGATATCAGATCCTTTATCCACAGCCTGTCTGAAAGAATTCTCGCCGGTACAAGCCCTCCCCTTGCAATGCCTATTATGATATCCGGATAAAATTTATTCATTATCGCCCTGCTTATGGATCCGCACCATGAATCAACCTGATCCCAGCTCACCAGAGTAGCCTTAAACTTCTGTGCCATGTGGACGGTAATATCTGTTTATAGTTTAATTTTTGCCAGATGCCTGTTTTATTCTGGCCATTGTGCTTTCCAGCGCCCTGACATTCGTATTCCACCTGAGTTTTTTAATGGCATCCTCAAAGGTGAACCATCCGTAATCATCATGCTCGTTATCCACATTTCTGGATATGTCGACAGCCGTATCCGGATTCACCTGCACAGCGTATACGTTTTCAGAAAAATCCATTCCGTGTGCGTGAAAGTTGAAAGAGTATATATCATCAAAAACGGAAATGATGCTGTTTCCGCTGATGCCCGTTTCCTCCTTTATCTCGCGCATAAGCGCATCCATACCGGATTCGCCCTCTTCCACATTTCCTGTTAGAGTCTGCCAGAAGCCTCCATGATCCTCATTCCTGTGAAGAATAAGAAACTCAACATTCCCGCCTTTCCTGAATATTACCGCCTCAACCTTTTTTCCAGATCTTTTGGAAACCATATGATATAACCATCCGGCAATTGGCACATCGATAATTATTTTATCGTTTCCCGGATCATTTCAGGAACTCCGTTCGAATATATCAACCTGAATCGGAACAGTGGTTTTACATGGCAAAAATTTTAAAAGTAAATGGTATAACCACAAAATGCAATTTGAATCCGGGAAGCCTGATGAAATTGTTTCATACTACCGCAAGAAGATAGATGGCGAGATAATAAAATATTTCAACGAAAAATTTTCCGAGGTCAAGGACGATCTTTCAAAAAATGCAATAGATCTTATAAGGGATTTCACGGTCAATGGCGGAAAACGCCTGAGGCCGGTATTCATGATACTTGGCCATAACCTTTTCAAGAATGAGAATGAAAACATATTCCGGGCATCGATATCAATAGAACTTGCCCAGAGTTACCTGATAATACACGACGACGTGATAGACCAGAGCGATGTCAGGAGAGGCAGGCCTGCCATGCATGTGGCGATAAGAAACAGGCTTCTGGACGGCACGGAGAGATCGAAAAGGATGGGCGAGGGCCTGGCCATAGTTGCAGGCGATCTTGCAGAGGCCTACGCACATGAAAGCCTTCTGACTTCCGACTTCGGGAGTTCTGAAATAATCAGGGCCGATCTGGAACTGACAAAGACAATTGAAACCACTGGCTACGGCCAGTTCCTTGATATCATGTCAACCGTACTGGACAGTTTCTGCGTCAATGATCTCATGAGGCTGCACCTGTGGAAGACGGCCAAATATACGCTAGAAGGGCCGCTTTCAATGGGTGCAATACTGAGCGGTACACGCAAGGATATTTTTCCGCTGAAAAGCTATGGAAAGCTTCTTGGAATCGCGTTTCAGCTCAAAGACGACATACTCGGGCTTTTTGGCGATGAAAAGGTTATAGGGAAATCCATATTCAGCGATGTGAATGAGGGCAAAAAGACGCTTCTCATGCTCAAGGCAATTGAATTTTCGAACGATTCCGACAGAAAATTCATAGGAGAATCACTTAAATCCGGAAATATCAGCAGGAACGATTTTGAAAGGCTTAAAAAAATTGTGATGGACAGCGGTTCATATGATTATTCCCTTATGCTGATGAAGAGGCTTGTTGGAGGGGCAAGGCTGTACCTGGAACAGGTTGATGGAAACAGTGTCACGAAATCCGTGCTGAACTGGCTTTCTGACTATATGATAAACAGGGACCACTGAATCTTCAGTACCTGGGCCTGTGCTTTTTATACATTTCGTGCAGTGCGCTGTCATCCAGGTGCGTGTATATCTGTGTTGTTGCCACGCTTGAATGCCCGAGTATCTGCTGTATGAACCTGATGTCTCCCCCGTTTCTCAGAACTGCGGTGGCAAAAGTGTGCCTGAGCACATGCGGTGTAACCTTCTTCGTTATTCCGGCTTCCAGCGCCAGTGACTTCACAATCCTCTCAACGGTTGAGGTGTCAAACCGTGATCCTTTCCTGCTGACGAAGAGGAAATCGTTGTCTGTATCTATAGAAAGCCTTGTTTTAAGGTATTCCTCTATGGCTTCCCTGCATTCTTCCGGCATAACCACTATGCGATCCTTGTCTCCCTTTCCGGCGTGTATGGTTATTATACCCTCGGCCGAATCAACATCCTCGATTTTCAGGCCGCATAATTCCCCGACCCTCATTCCGGTGTAGGCAAGAACGGAAATTATTGCGGCAGTCCTCTTGTTTTCCCCTGATTTCACTATAAGTTTTTTAGCATCATCCTCGTTGAGATACGATGGCATGTGTATATTCCTCTTAGGAGGCGTCAGGTTGATCGGCGGAGGAATATTCCTGGATCTGTAAAACAGCTTTATGGCCTTGATGCTCAGGTACTGGCTGCTCTTTGAATATTTCTTTGTCGTGGCAAGGTACCTCTTGAATCTCTCAACGTCCATGGCTGTAACATCTTTCAGCGGCTTTCCGACAAATAACTTGAAAACCCTTGCAAGGAAAGTATATTCCTTAACAGTATAACGGCTCTTTCTTTCTCCTATCATGTAAGAGGTGAACTGGTCCAGCTCATGATCGTTCAGGATTTTTTCAGAACCTTTCATTGAGATATGATCAGCTGCGGTTATTTGAAATTTCCTTAAATACGCACTTACAAAATGAACAGTTTCACCGGAGCAGGAACCTGGTTTTACCGGAATTTTCCATTGAACGGGGCATAAAACCATCCGTATCAACTGCAATTGGCATGAAACTGGCCTCATAAAAGATAAAATAACAGGTTAAAATATCTTTTTTATGTACGTTTCACCATCGATAATGTCAGCGCATCTTGAGAAACTTGGCGAAGACATAAGGGCATGCGAGATCAGCGGCGTCTTTTCTTTCCATCTTGATGTAATGGACGGGCATTTTGCCCCGAATATTTCAATGGGCCCGGATTTCTATAATATGATCAGGAAGCTAACAGAAGTTCCCGTTGAATCCCATCTCATGGTTGAAAGGCCGGACATCTACTATGATCGTTTTACCGATCACGACAGGGATACCGTTCTCATACATTATGAGAGCCCTGTGAACATACTCGGCCTGATCAAAAAATTAAGGGAAGAGAACGTGCCTTACGGCATAGCAATCAATCCAGAAACTCCCTTTGGGAAGGTGGCCGATCTAATTGATGATGCAAAAATACTCCTGGTAATGTCGGTCCATCCCGGATTCTCAGGGCAGAAATTCATAGATGTAACTGGCAAGATAAGAGAGGCCAGCCAGTACATAAGGGATAAAAACCTGAAAACGATGATAGAGGTTGATGGCGGGATAAACGATGAAACCGCAGAAAAGGCCAGAAAGTCCGGCGCTGATATTGCGGTTTCAGCATCATACATATTTGGCGGGCCGATAGATGAGAGGATCAGGGTCCTTTCATCGATATGAGTACCCTCCCGTCATGGTCATCCCTGTAATAGTTCAGGGCCTTCTGCATATCGTCTATCTTGAACTCCCCTGATATCTTCACACGCAGGTCGTGTGTTCTCATAAGCTTTAGCAGGTCCATGAGATCCTGGCGTGTTCCACCCGTGGACCCGAGTATCCTGCGCTCTCCGGTATATAACTGTGCTATGTCAATTGTTCCGGTTCTTCCGGTCATGATTCCGTAAGTAACCATCGTGCCCCCGGCAGAAAGGTGAGTTAGCGAATCATCCCAGAATTTTGTTCCGAGCGGATTTATTATCGTGTCGAACTTCATGTCATCGGGTATTTTTCCGGATTCAAATGTCTCGATTGCACCGAACTCATCAATCCAGTTTTTTCTCGAGACCGCATAAACCTCATACCCCATTATGCTTGCAAGCTGTACGGTGAACATGCCGGTATTCCCGGATGCGCCGTAAACAAGGATCTTCTGCCCTATTTTTCCCTCCGCCCTCTTCAGGGCCCTGTAAGCGGTAAGGGCTGCAACTGTTATGCTTGCTGCAACCTCGTCGCTGACATTGTCAGGAACGCGAAAAACGTTTTTTTCATCCACAGAAACTTTTTCGGCATAGCCCCCGTTGGCTGATACACCCCAGAGCCCCCCGTTGATGCAGAGGTGTTCATTTCCGGCTATGCACTGGTCGCAGGTTCCGTCGAATATTCTGTTATAGACGACTACACGATCGCCTTTCTTGAAATTATCAGTATCATGATCGACCACTCCGTAAACTTCGGAACCTGGAATATGGGGTACTGGATATATCCTGTAAACAACGTTTCCGTTTATAACGTTGTAGTCTACAGGATTCAGGCCTGCCTTCCTTACGTTCACAATGGCCTTTCCCCTTTCCATCTCAGGACCCCTGATATCTTCGACCTTCAGGTTCTCGTTTCCCAGAGGCTCATAAACAACTGCTGCTTTCATGAAATAATATATCTTTGTCAAATATAATTATTGCGTATCGGGTCCCCGGATTTTCTTTCAGTCATGTTTCCCGAGTCCCTTATGCATGAAAGGGAAAAATATCCTTTTGCAATCGCAACTGGAAGCATTCGCATAAGAAAAACATATATCTACAATTAGACTATAAGGTTAAAAGTACGGGCATGCTGTCCTGTTATTGCGGTAAGCATTGCTGCCAGATGATGGAAGCGAATCAGGCAGATGTTCCGTGTTTATGTATTAGAAATATAAGGTGAAAGAAATGCCATTTCCAGAAGCAACTGCAAGGAGACTGAACAAGAAAATATGTATGAGATGCTATGCCAGGAATTCGATCAGGGCCACAAGATGCAGGAAATGCGGCTACACTGGCCTGAGGCTGAAGAAGAAGGAGAGAGCCGCAAGCAAATGAGGTGTTTGAGATCGATAAACCCCGTGTAGGAATACTGCTGATGGAGGGTACCAACAACGAATACGAGGTATTTCTGTCCATCATGCGCAGTGGTGGAATTCCTGAATATGTCCATATCAATGAGATCACTTCAGGGAAGAAGAATATACCGGACTATGATGTTATCATAATTCCCGGAGGCTTTTCTGCAGGTGATTACATAAGGGCAGGATCCATTTTTGCTGCAAGGCTGAATAAAGCTGCAGGCAGCGACATCAGGAGGTTCATTGACGATGGAAAGCCTGTAATCGGGATATGCAATGGCTTCCAGGTTATAAACGAGATGGGGCTTCTCTGTGAGAGGGGCAGCCTGGCACTTGCATACAATGAATCAAACAGGTTCGAATGCAGGTACATATACGTAAAGATGACATCAGAAAACACTATTTTCAGGGACGCGTTTAAGGGCAGGAAACCGGTGCAGGTACCGGTTGCCCATGCTGAGGGCAGGGTAATTCTGAAGGATGAGAAAGTCCTCAGGGAACTCTACAGGAATGACCAGATACTTTTCAAATATTCCGATGAAAATGAAATAACAATGGAATACCCGTGGAATCCAAATGGATCCACAGATTCAATAGCTTCGGTTACCAGCGAATCCGGCAATGTCATAGGGCTCATGCCCCATCCGGAGCGCGTGTACTACCCTTATCAGGAAACGGGGAAAGCGAAAGATTATGCAGATGCCCCTGGAAAGCTGTTCTATGACAGCATAATAAAGTACGCTAGTGGAATGCATGGATGAAAAAGCATACTGTGGCAATTTTTATTTCAACGGAGGGTTCGAATACCTGGAAGTTACGGTGTCTGGCGGGAAGATCATTTCCATAAGGAAGGACGCCGGAGACGTGGATAAGAAGTACCTTGGCGGTGCAATATTTCCAGCTTCAACCGATATGCATGTGCATTTCAGGGATCCCGGGGAGACCGAAAAGGAGGATTTTTACACAGGATCAATGTCAGCGATTTATGGCGGTACCACACTTGTCATGGACATGCCGAACAACCGTGTTCCGGTAACGGATTACATAAGGTACGGGGACAAACTGAACGCAGTCAGAAAGAAATCGTTTGCGGATTTCGGCCTTTACTCAATGGCCACAGGCAGCAACGCGGATATAATAGAAAAGGAGAGCGCAGGAATCAAGATATATCTCGGGGGATCGACAAATTCCGTTGGAATCGATGGCATAAGCGAAAAGGAGCTGTCAGAGATACGTGAATTCAACGTTCCCGTTGTATTCCACGGTGAGATGAAGTCATGCCTTGAGAGAAAAAAGGGGGAAGCGCTGAATCTGAGGGAATACAATCTCTCAAGGCCAGTTGAGTGCGAGAAGGAAGCAGCTGAATTTGTCTCGGGCCTGGATATCAGGACAAAGGTTATGGCGCATATAACATCCCCGGAGATTTCCGGAAAATTTCTGAGGGAGGTCACGCCCCACCATCTTCTGCTTAACGATGAGATGCCACTTGGCCCGCTGGGAAAGGTGAATCCGCCCCTCAGGGAAAAGGAGGTCCAGACAGGATTGCTGGATTCCTACGTTGCAGGTGACTTTGACGTGATATCATCAGACCACGCCCCGCATACCGAGGATGAAAAATCAGATTTTGTGCATGCAAAGTCGGGAATCATAGGAGTCGAAACAAGAGTACCCCTGCTTCTGATGCTGATCAGGAGGAAGATACTGAATTATGATGTGTTTTATAAAACGGCCATAAAAAATCCGCCAGAACTCTTCGGGATAAAGAAGGGAAAGATCGAAACTGGATACGATGCCGATTTCTTCAACATAGAATTTTCAAATGAGGAAAGGATCAACGAAAACAGGTTGCACTCAAAAATGCCAAGAAGCCCGTTCAACGGTATGTATGCAATATTCCCTGAAAATGTTGTCCTCCGGGGAGAGGCCATAATAGAAAAAAGGGAAGCCATAATGGATCCATCCGGTGCTTACATTCCGTCACATTAAGCACTTACGCCTGGATGCTGTTTTTCACGGTGAAGAAAACTGCGGGTATAAGTTCATAATCCTTCGTATGATGCGCATATATTCTCTTTATCATGATCTTGAGGTGTTCTTCCCTTATTATATCGGCTTCCCTTGAATAAACGCTCCTTATGAATTCACTTGCTTTCTCGTTGCTTATTGAATAAATGTATGTGGCTGTCCTGAGTGCGGAATACAGGAATTTCCTGTCCGCATGGGGCCTTACCGATCCAAATGGCGGATTCATTATGCATGTATCGTATTTACCCGAAATATCAGAAACATCCATAACCCTGAACTCACCATCGGGGCAGTTCTTTTCAGCTATGGATATGGAATACGCATCTATGTCTATGCCCGTGGCATGCGCTGCACCAAGCATAAGCGATCCGCAGGCAAAAATTCCTGAACCGCATCCAGGATCAAGAATGCTTTTCCCATAAATGTTTCCATCATTGTATGCCGTATTCAGGACATAAGCTGCAGTTGCAGAATCAGTTGGATACTGCTCCAGATAATTCTTATAATAATCGACTTTGCTTAGTTTTTCAAGCTCTATCTCAAGACTTTTTTTGGCGCCCATTAATATTCTGATGAACCAATTACCAGTTTTATGATATCTCTTGCTATCTTTTCAGAATTTTCCCTGTTCTCTCCCCTTTCAACAAGCAGCTTCTCTATCTTCCTCTCAGCACGCTGCCTCTTCCAGGTTCCGTTTTCGTGTGCTGCCAGGACAATATACTCTGCTATCTCGCGATCTACATTTATCCCGAACCTTTCCCTGATCTTCAACTGCCAGACAGGTACTAGCACTTCAGGAAGGTCTCTCAACTCGCTCCTCTTCTCGGCTATTATGCCATTGATATCTTTCTTCCGGGACAGGACCATGAACTAACATCATGATATACATCTTAAAGCTTTCTGTCAGACATTGCAATAATGTACATATTCGAATAAAATTGCATAAATGCAAATGAAAGATGAAATTTTAATACGGGAAAAGCTAATATTTCCTGCACCTTAAAAGAATTCAATAAAAAGGGAATAAAAAGATCAGTATGAAAGCAAGCGATACAGGACGCCCTTGGTTGAATGGAGCCTGTTCTCAGCTTCATCAAATATTACGCTATTTATGCTGTCAGCGACATCGGCTGTTACCTCAAGGCCACGATGGGCCGGAAGGCAATGCATGAATATGAAATCTTTTTTGGCGTTTGATACAAGCTTGCTATTCACCTGGTAATCCGCAAAGGCTTTCTCCTTTTCCCCGCGCTTGGATTCCTCTCCCATCGATATCCAGACATCCGTATATATTATGTCTGCGTCCCTTACGGCCTCAACGGGATCGTTTCCAATGTTAACGATGGACCCGCTTGCTTTTGCATATTTCTTTGCCTTTTCCACGTATTCATTTTTTGGCTCATATCCCTTCGGTGTGGCAACGTATATATCCGTGCCCAGAAGTGCTGCGCCCAGCATGAGCGAATTTGTCATATTGTTCCCGTCGCCAACATATGCAAATTTAAGGCCCCCTGTTTTTCCCTTCTTTTCAGTTATGGTCATGAAATCTGCGACTATCTGCAGCGGATGCTCAACATCATCGAGCGCATTTATAACCGGTACGGATGAGCTCCTTGCGAGTTCCAGCATGTTCCTGTGATCGAATGCACGGTAAGCTATTGCATCAAGGAATCTGGAAAGCACGTGGCCGGTATCTGATATTGTTTCACCGCGCCCGAGCTGCATCTCATTTGGATTCAAGTATACCGCATGCCCTCCAAGCTGGTCTATTGCAACCTCAAGCGATGTCCTTGTCCTGGTGCTTGATTTCTCGAATATGAGGCCGAGCATCTTATTCCTCATGGAATCATATGATCTGTACCTGTTCTTCTTGAGTTCTATGGACGTATCTATCATATCTTCAAGATCATCCTTCATGTCTTCGACTGAAATAATGTCCCGCTTCATGTTTATCACTCTTTCAGCAACTTTGGCATATCCTGTGGATAATCAGCAACTTTAACATTTGCCGAAGCAAATGCCTTGAGTTTTGATTCTGCAGTTCCAACGCCCCTTTCAATTATTGCGCCAGCATGGCCCATCCTTTTTCCTGGAGGCGCGCTCCTGCCTGCTATGTATGCAACAACCTTCTTGTGCACATGCTTCTTGATGTATTCCGCGGCCTTTTCTTCGTTGTTTCCGCCTATTTCGCCTACCAGGATTATCCTCTTTGTTTTTGGATCGCTTTCGAACCATTTCAGCACGTCTATGAACGTAAGGCCGACAACCCTGTCGCCGCCCAGGCCTATGACTGTGCTCTCTCCAAGCCCGGCCTTTGTGACGGATTCGACTATCTCATATGTGAGGGTGCCGCTCCTGGACGCAACAGCAACATCTCCTTCCGCAAATATCTGGTTCGGCATTATGCCTATCTTTGATTCGAAGGGAACGGTTATTCCCGGGCCGTTCGGGCCTAAAATCGTTATGCCCCTGAGGGAGGCTTCCCTGACGATCTCCATCGTATCCTGGTACGGAACGTGCTCCGTGAGCATGTAAACTATCTTTATGCCGCTATCAATAGCCTCATATGCAGCATCTTTGACATAAGGCGCAGGAACCGATATCATGGTAGCGTCAGGTTCGTACTGCATGGCATCTGCCACGGAATTCACTATTGGAACCTTCTCCCCGAATTTTGTCCCTCCCTTTCCGGGAGCAATGCCTGCAACTATCTTTGTACCGAATTTGAGCATCTCCCCGGTATGGAAAGATCCCTGATGCCCCGTAATTCCCTGAACAATGACCTTTGTATCCTTATTTATTAAAACCATCTTATAACACCTTCACTACTCTTTCTATTGCCGGCATCATCTCTCCAAAAGATTCAATGCCATCATCCTTCAGTATCTTTCTTCCTTCGTCCTCGTGGACACCGCTTAACCTTACTATTATTGGCATCTTTATGCCGAACTTGTCCTTTGCGGCAACTATTCCCTGAGCCACGGTATCACATTTTGTGACCCCTCCGAATATATTCACCAGTATAGCCTTCGGTTTCGCTTCAAGAACAAGGTCAAAGGCATTCACGACTATGTCCACATTGTCAGTTCCGCCAAGGTCAAGGAAATTCCTGGGCTTGCCCTTGTGAAGCATCAGGGCATCGAGTGTGGCCATCGTCAGTCCTGCTCCGTTGGCTATCACGCCGATGTCGCCGTCAAGCTCCACAAAGGAATAGCCCTTCCCTTCGGCCTTAAGCTCAAGTGGTGTCTTGTCCGGATCCTTTATCTCTAATTCCTTATGCCTGAAGATCGCATCAGAATCGATGACAACCTTCGCATCCGCAGCAATAATCTTTCCTTCTGCAGTTTCCACGAGTGGATTGATCTCAACAAGTTCGCAATCTTCGCCCTCATAAACTTTGTAGAGTTTTTTCAGGAGATCCAGGAACTGCTTTGTGAGATCCGGTGAAAGGCCCATGAAGATGGACGCCTCCCTTCCGACAAAATCTGAATATTCCAGGGAAGGATCTATGAGCCTCTTGAAAATTTTTTCATCAGGTACATTTTCTATCTCTACACCGCCCATTACGCTTGCTATCACCATTGGGGCACGCTCGGCCCTGTTCAGGGCGATGCTTACGTAGTATTCATGCTTGATATTGAGCATATCTTCTATGAGAAGTTTTGTAACGGGCATGTTCCGTACCTTCGTGGAGAACAGCTCCTTAACTGCATTTTTCAGGTCCTGATCGTTTTTTGCAAATTTTATTCCTCCAGCTTTCCCCCTGCCTCCAAGAAGTATTTGAGATTTTACCGCAACTGGTCCGGTAAATGACTTTACCTCTTCGGGCTTTGATATGACATAACCCTGCGGTACGGGCACTCCGTACCTGCGGAATATATCTTTCCCCATATATTCATAAAGATTCACAGTTTCACCTGATCAGGTTATTACCGATAATTATAATAACATTTTTGAACCTTATAGCATATCTGCATATTTTGTATATATGTATACGCGAATAGCTATTATTCTTCATATAAGAGAATCATCCGGGGGGTAAATCCTTGATATCCGGTACACACGAAGATTCTGGGTCTATAAGGAAAATTCATATAATTGAATATCCTGAGTTTGCTGATAATAAAAAAATAGAAGACGGTAAAAAAATGGTAAGGTTTCATTCAATAAATAAGGTAATGACCGCTGGAACAATTCTATTGTTCATATCATTAATAATTCTGGCGACAGGTGCACTTTTACATAATGACAAAATCCTGCTGGCATACACGTTATTTTATGGCGGACTTCTGTTCGGTATTTCTCTTATAACTTTACTTGTCGGAGTCATAATAGGCGCTAAAAGCGGCAGGATTCAACAGCGGGCAGATGAAATATTCCACAATAAGAAGCAGGGAAAATAAAGTTTTACATTTTAGCAGTTAAAAGGGTCTGCTCCGATGAGCAAAGGAGAACGCCCCCATCGGTTTTTTAGATTCGATCAAAGTGGAAGGTTCTTCCAGTCCATAAGATCCTTGTCGTTAAGTGACCTGATTTCAAGTTTTTCGAGAAGGTCAACAAAAAGATCATCCCTAATTGATTCTGCATAGACCTTTTCCTCTGAGTGCCTGAAAAGAACCGATCTTATTGCACCGGTAGCCATTGCAGACGGCAAGCGTGAAGCGTAATCAGCACCATCCTTAATTTGTTTTGAGTATACCCTGGAAATATCCTCATTCTGCAGATCCTTGAGAAAATCATCCACTGTATTTTCAAGTGCCCTGTTATGTTCCTCCTTCAGAACCACACGAACTTTGTATGTTGGTTCAAAATCCACTTTATCGTCATCAACCTTGAACCAGTTCACGGCATCTTTTTCAAAGAATACCTCTGACAATAATTTTGCTACATTCTTCGGATCTGTGAAATCAATACCATCTGTCAGATCATAGGTAACTAGAGTTCCGTCATCTGAAACTTTTCTGGAATTTTCTATCGCAGATTTCAGTTTATCTTCTTTCGCCATAATCATGTATTGCAATTTACTGATATAAGCTTTAAAGAATTATAAACCCGGACTCCTGACTTTCCCGGAGGATAATTTTTTCATTTCTGCTACTGTCGCCTGATGAGAGGGCATGCACGAACAGAATCTAAAAAAATTATTCATTATATTTTTACTGCCTTTCATTCCAGGAAAAATGGAAGTTTAAAGATTCTCTGTACGTATTAATGCCCGCCTACCCGGGATGTCTTGAAGATTCACGTAAATGATCAAGTTAAAATTTACTCTTCCTATAAGCGTGCATGAATGAAGGAATGCTGAAAAATTTTATAGTGAATTCAAAAAAACACACGTATCCGTCAGGCGATGGAAAAACCTTTTCAAGGGTTCCCGCTTCGAAGGAATTCCATTTCAACGAGAACAATCTGGAATATCTTGACATTTATTTTGGGAATATATCTTTCAATGGAATCGAAACCATCTATGAAGATAAAAGGCCTGTATGGGGTATGGTTTACTCGGGTGGAATCGTTAATGATGAGGCGGATACTGGCGGACTTTACTCTTTTCTTAAGAAATGCCTTCTTCTGGTGGATGAAGATGCCCCGTTCAGGGGCCCTGAATCATATTCAGAAGGCGATTATACGTATTACAATGATTTCGATGGGGATTTTTCACATTTTATCGGATATGAAAAAATCGAGATCATGGATGAAACCTCATACGAGCTTCATTACTCCGGGGGTTATATAATCTGATTCTTGAGATGTTTTGAGGATTTTATCGGTGCGGTCATGAATAAACCTCTTCCTCCTCCTCGACTTCCTTTATTGTCTGTTCGTATGTGTCAAGAATGTCTCTTAGCGTTACAATACCCTTGAATTCCCCATTGTCAACAACCGGGCACCATGTTGTTTTATTTCTCATCATTATTTCCCATGCCTCCTCTGCGTTGTTCGAAGGGTGCAGATAGGTTATTCCAGCCTTTATATATTTTTTAATAGAACTTTCGGTACTCTTATCTATATCAAAAAAGTAAACAACACCGAGAAGTCTCTTATATACCACAACAGGAACAGAATATATGTCGTTTTGCTCCATTACTTTCTTGGCGTCCTCGATGGAAGCTGTATCTTCTATGCTTATTTCCCTGCATTTTATCTTGCTCAGCTTTATTGAGAGCAGGAGGGGCGTATTGTATTCACCGAAATGCGCTGGAGAATCTTTCCTGTCATCTACCTGGTTATGGTATATGCTGTATTTCCCGGAAATAATATACGATATGAAAACAGCTATCATGGCGGCTGGCAGCAACTGAAGGCTCCCTGTCATCTCAACAACCATCAATATGACAGAAAGCGGCACCTTTCCTGCTGCGCCAAAGAAAGCGATCATGCCGATGATCGCAAATGGAGTAACAACCGGGACAAGGGAAGGATCTACATAATGGAATCCAAGACCGTATACAACTCCTATTGATGCCCCTATGAATATTCCGGGTGCGTAAACACCACCGCTGCCTCCGGAACCAACCGTAAATGACGTTGCTATTACTTTTACAAATGGAAGGAGAATAAGTATAAGCAGCAGAGGTATTCCAAAGGTTGGTATTTCATTGAAGCTCTGGTTCATAAGTATCTGTACCCATCCATATCCGGTAGCCATTATCTCCGGAAAGAAAAGGGCTATAACTCCTGCTACCGCCGCTCCTGCCAGTGGCTTAAAATATTTATTTACTTTCCACTTTTTGAACATTGAAACGGTACCGTAGAATGTTTTCACATAGAATATGGCAAAGAGTCCGGTAACAACCCCAAGAAGAGCATACAGCGGAAGCCTCTCGACCTGAAAACCTGCGTTGTAATATCCGAATATCGGTTCAAACCCGACAAACGAGGCAAAAATTGAGTAGCCTATGGCGTTAGCCACAAGTGACGGGTATATGACCTGTGTCTCAAGATCACGTTTGTAGAGTATTTCGGCCCCAAGCATCGTTCCCCCTATCGGGGTCTTGAATATTGTCCCTATACCGGATCCTATCCCAACAGCAACGGCTATCCTCCTGTCTGTATCGCTAAGATGGAGAAAATCTGCTATCATGGATCCCAGGCCGGCCGATATCTGTGCCGTCGGGCCCTCCCTGCCAGCACTTCCCCCGGATCCTATCGTTATAGCCGATGCAATGGTCTTGACGATCGGTATTCTCTTTCTTATCTTTCCCTGATTATTATGAAATGCCATTATGGCGGCATCCGTCCCGTGACCCTCGGCCTCTGGCGCAAACGTATACACAATCAGGCCAGACAGAAAGCCGCCGAGGGCAACAACAACCGGTATGAGCAGGTAGTAATGAACGCTAAATATATAGGTCAGTGAACCGCCCTCGCCAAGGGGGTGCGGTACAACCATCCCGAGTATTTTTGAGAGGAAGATGGTTTCAAACAGTTTTATTGCATAGTAAAAGGCGAGCGCCCCGAAACCGGATATAACGCCAATAATTGAACCCATTAGAAACCATTTCTCAAAGTAAGGTAAGGCACTGATTCCTTTAAATTTCAAATTATTTTTCACCTTATTCTTCAGATTTATACTTCATATTTTCAATATTTATAAAATATTCTGCTTTCTTTTAAGATTCAAAGGATTTAAATTGATTCATTGTAACTTCGTACAGGTATAATTATATGGAGTGATAATTTATTCCGGATTTTATGCTTTCTTTAATATACATTATATTTATGTATTCCAGGATGTGGATTACTATTCGCTATAGCGCTTCATAAAACGGGAAAAAATTTATGATTCTATCTTACCACTATAAAAGCAATAATGTATCAATTTTGAAACTCTGGAATCAAATATTTTACGAATGGAACGAAACTGGTGAATTGCGGTGAGTACTGATCTCTGGAAAATTATGTATATCAATATAACATCATACAGGCAATGCATGATAATGATACAATGTACTTCAAAAGCATAGCAAGTGGAAGCAAGGGCAATGCGACTCTTTTGTGGGACTCAGACACCCTTCTGATATTTGATTTTGGTATTTCGATAAAAAGACTCAATGAAAATCTGGGAATGCTTGGCATAGGAGAAAAAATGGTTTCAACTTTTATAAGTCATGAGCATGCAGATCATTCATCCGGCATAAAGAGCCTTATAAAAAAGATGAATCCGGACGTATACACAAGGGCCGCGACTGCAGATGCCCTGAAGATAAAGAGTTATGAGATTCAGGGCGGTGTCACAATCGGAAATTTCGAGGTCATAGACTTTTCAGTTCCCCATGATGCAGCCGATCCAGTAGGATTTTCAGTGATCTGGTATGGAAAAAAGATATCAATAGTCTCTGACCTTGGCACCGTGACTGCAGGAATTATAAAGGAAATCAAGGATTCTGACATACTTTCGTTTGAAGCGAATCATGACATTGAAATGCTAAAGCATGGAAGGTACCCATACCCGCTGAAGAAGAGGATAATGAGCGATACAGGGCATCTATCAAATGAGCAATCAGCAGAGGCTATAGGGAAAGTTCTGCATGAGGATACGGAAATAATCCTTTCCCATATCAGCCAGCAAAACAACACGCCTGAGATTGCCTGCTCCTATGTGCAGAGTTACCTTGACAACAGGAATTTACAGTACAGAAGCATTGAATGTGCCGATCAGGATAGGGGAAGCTTTATACATTCCATTAAAAAATGATCCGCTGTTGGATTTTAAGCCCGGTTCTTACACTTCAGACAGTGAATAATTATCTATGTTGCAGAACATTCTGAAAAATATAACTGGAATCAGTTTTTACGTGAGAGTAATTGATTTATCGTAAATAAAAAATAGAAATATGTGATTATTTATCACATTTTCCGGTTGGACATGCAGGATCGAACGTTGAATCAAGCTTGAGATATTTCTCCGGCATATTTGTTATCAGTTCGATCACCTCCTTTTCCTCGCTTTTTTTTTCCTCCTTCGTGCCGGAAGTCAGCACCTGGACTACCTTGCTGTTATCCCTGTAGACTGTTATTCCCTTGCAGTGAAGATCCTTTGCCATCCTGTATGCACGCGCTATATCCTCTCTTGTGGCATCGCTCTTCATGTTGATTGTCTTTGATACGCCGGAATCGCAGTATCTCTGAAAAGTCGCCTGCATAAGCACATGCCATTCAGGATCTATTTCATGGGCCGTAATGAATATCTTTTTCAGCTCCGGATCGAGATCTATGTTTGCAAGATTTCCACTTTCAGCAACCTTCCTCATGAGATCTTCTGAATAAAGGCCATTTTCCCTCACTTTTGCTTCGAAGAGGGGGTTCACTTCCAGAAGTTCCTGGCCATTGAGGACGTGCCTTACAAACGCTATCGCGAAGAGGGGCTCTATTGATGAAGAGCATCCGGCTATTATGGAAATTGTCCCTGTTGGGGCTATGGTTGTTGTCGTGGAGTTCCTCATTTTTATGCCCTGATTTTCCCATTCTGACCCGTACCACGCAGGGAATACGCCCCTCTCTTCAGCCAGTGCCTGTGATGCTTTGTGCGATTCGTCGTTTATGAAACTCATGACCTTTTCACCGATTTCGAGGGCTTCATAGCTGTTGTAAGGAACCCCCAGCTCTATAAGCATATCCGCAAAGCCCATGACTCCAAGCCCTATCTTCCTGGTACGCCTTGTCATCTTCTTTATCTCTTCAACAGGAAACTTATTCGCATCTATAACATCATCCAGGAACCTTGTTGAAAGCCATACTGTTTCTCTGAGCCGATCATAATCGATTTTGTTATTTTTTATATGCCTTGCCAGGTTTATTGATCCCAGGTTGCATGATTCATAAGGCAAAAGGGGCTGTTCGCCACATGGGTTTGTAGATTCTATATCACCCACATTTTTGACGGGATTCTTCCTGTTTATCTCATCCAGGAAGATGAGACCGGGGTCAGCGGTTTTCCATGCCTGATCTATTATGGCATCCCACATATCGCGTGCCTTAGTCCTCTTCATCACCTTTTTTGTCCTTGGATTCAGCAGATCCACATAATCATCATTATCAAGCTTGTCGAAGAAATCGTCCGTTATACCCACAGATATGTTGAAGTTGCTGAGCGTTTTGTTTTCGGAATCTTTGCTGAGTATAAACTCCATTATATCCGGGTGATCATACCTGAGAATTCCCATGTTGGCTCCCCTGCGTTTACCTCCCTGCTTTATCACGTCGGTCGTAACATCGAATATTTTCATAAAAGATACCGGGCCTGAAGCAACGCCCTTTGTTGATCCTACTATATCATCCTTTGGCCTGAGCTTGGAAAACGAGAATCCGGTACCGCCCCCGGATTTGTGTATAAGTGCCGTATTTTTAAGTGTTTCAAAGATATCTTCTATGCTGTCAGGAACAGGAAGCACAAAACATGCGGACAGCTGGCCCAGCCTGGTTCCAGCATTCATCAACGTCGGAGAATTTGGGACAAAATCAAGGTTTGCCATAACCTCTTCATATTTCGATATATACTCCGATGCACTTGTTCCCTTTGTCTCCAGAAAATCCATGAACTCCTCAAAAGAACCTTCGAGGATCTTGTCCTCTTTCATGTAACTGAATGCCCGTTTGAGTATTTCTATCTGGGAAGGGCTCAGTTTACCCATATTCTGGGCATGATCCTGCAATTTTCCTGTTTTTTTGAAACGTATGTAATCATAAAATGATTCGATAATCCCGATGTGCGAAGCAACTCTTTTAAACATCTGTCTGGGGGTTTCTATTATCTTGCCCTCCTCGTCCTTCAGCAAATATCTGGCTTCCAGGACTTTTACTGCATTTATTGTGAGCTTTAAATCATCCTTGACTCCAAAGCTTTCCTTTTCTTCCCTTATTGCTCTCCTCTTTTCACGGTAGAGAATATAGGCCTTTGCCACATCTGTATACATCCTGCCGTCTGTTCTGGATGTCATAAGAATTCTTTCAACAACATCCTGAATCTGCTCTACGTTCGGTCTGTCCGTTATCTTTTCAATCTCAGCAGTAACGTTATCTGCAAGATCCTCAGCTTCTTTCATGGAACCGTTCTTCACGGACAGCATGGCCTTATAAATTGCCATCGTTATCTTATTTTTGTCGAACTTTACTATAGATCCGTCTCTTTTAACTACCTGCTTAAACATTTATTCACCGAGTGTTCTGTTTTATTCCATAAGACTATTTCTAAATATTGTAACACCACTCTGGATTAAAAATGCATGCATCAATGTGATCCTATATGTAAATGATATGATCACAAGCTTTTTAAACCGTAAATCAGCGGTTCTTGAAATGATCCGGTATTATTAACTGCAGGATTCTGAAAAATATACTACTGGACATCTAGGCGGGAACAGAGGCCCGGGGTATCTTCATTATGATGCAGAATCTATCTTTTTATTTTGCCTTTCTTAAAAAAACTTTAATCACTACTTTTTCTAAGGTTTTTTATAAATTATATTACACCAATTAAAATTTTAGTTTTGTATATTATGCCTGAATGTAATGCCCAGCGATCAAAACGCTTATATTCCAATTAGATATATCGTTATTACACGCTTGAAGATGCACCTTTTAACGTTAGCATATTAAAAGGGAAGATGTCGATTTTTAAATGTGAGACTAAATGAGAGATGGCACAATGGATTGTGCTCTGCTAATCTGCCTAGAGGATGGCTTGGTTCGAGCGTCGAGGAAGGACGTGCCAAGCTGCGATATGCCTTGGGGAGGCGCATGGAGCCCTAGATCCAAGGATTTCCGAATGAGACTTCTTACCGTTTAGGTACTCCGAAAGGAGAGAGAACCCGGGGAATTGAAACATCTTAGTACCCGGAGGAAAAGAAATCAATTGAGATACCGTTATTAAAGGCGATCGAAAGCGGTGTAAAGCAAACCGAATAGCCCTTCGTAAGAAGGGAAACATGTGGGGTTTGGTCTTTCTCTAACACTTGAAGGAGAGGGTGAACCTTTTGGAAAGAAGGGCCGTAGTAGGTGATAGCCCTGTAACCAGAATCCCGAGAGTCATAAGGGAAAATAACCAGAGTACCATGCGTCGTTTTTCGCGTGGGAATATAGGTGGCACTAACATCTAACTTTAAATACGTCTCGAGTCCGATAGCGAACTAAGTACCGTGAGGGAACGATGAAAAGTAACCCGGAAGGGTGATGAAAAGAGCCTGAAACTAGGCAGAGATAAACTTATAGGGCAATTAAGAGGTGATGCCGTTAACGACGGCGGATCGTTGTTCTATTATCCGTGTTGAAGAACGGACCAGGGAGTTCTGACGAGTGGCAAGGTTAATCTTTTAAGGAAAAGCCGTAGCGAAAGCAATTACCCGCACAGTAATGGAGGGGTGTCGTAGTAAATGCGTTTAGTCACTCGTGAGAGACCCGAAGCCGGTCGATCTATACCTGAGTAGGTTGAAGCCTAGTGAAAGCTGGGTGGAGGACCGAACCTATTCTGATGTGCAAATCGTTTGGATGACTTGGGTGTAGGGGTTAAAGGCCAATCTAGGCCGGCAATAGCGGGTTCCCCCCGATACTACCCGCAGGTAGACCTCCACAGAGATGCTCGGCGAGGTAGAGCTACCGATCGGTTGGTGAGCAGTCGAAAGGCTGCGCCGACTTGTCAAACTCCGAACTTGCTGAGATCGTAGAAGTGGGGTGCTAGGGGACAGGGATAAGCTCTGTTTCCGTGATGGAAACAATCAAGACGAGGGTTAAGGTCCCTAAGTTCTAGTTAAGTGCACGAAAGAGGTTTGTGGCCATAGACAGTGGGGAGGTAGGCTCAGAAGCAGCCATCCTTTAAAGAGTGCGTAACAGCTCACTCACCGAGGTCACATGCCTCGAAGATGGAAGGGGCTAAAACTAGATACCGAAACCTTCGAGCATCGAAAGATGATCTGGTAGGGGGGCGTGCCATATGGGTGGAAGTTTCTCCGAGAGGAGGGATGGACCGTATGGTATCGCGGATCCTGGTAAAAGTAGCAGACAAGAATCGTGAGAATCGATTCCGCCGAAAGGGCTAAGGGTTCCTTGGCAATGTTCGTCAGCCGAGGGTTAGTCGATCCTAAGGTCATACCCAACTAGATATGATCGAATGGGAAGCCGGTTAATATTCCGGCACACTGGAAGTTTTGCCATATACAAAAAGGTTCAGGATAGATGAAGTACGCTAACCTGCGTATTTGTACTCATAAATGGATGGAGAGTTGTAATGACGAGAAGTTCGTGAAAGAGTATAAGTCTCCGTTTGGAGATTCTGTTTATTCCCGGATCCCATGAAAATTGTATATGGGTCAGATCCAGTATCGTACCAAGAACCGACACAGGTGCCCCTAGGTGAGAAGCCTAAGGCGTTTGGGAATAATGGACGCGAGGGAACTCGGCAAAATAGCTCCGTATCTTCGGTATAAGGAGTGCCTATTCCGTGATGGAATAGGTCGCAGTGGCAAAGGGACTCCGACTGTTTACCACAAACACAGATCGCTGCTAGTCCGTAAGGATTTGTATAGCGGTTGAAACCTGCCCAGTGCTGGTACCTGAAAAACCTTTTCAAGGGGAAGAAGGGCCAGTAAACGGCGGGGGTAACTATGACCCTCTTAAGGTAGCGTAATACCTAGCCGCTTAATTGGCGGCTTGCATGAAGGTTCAACGTGGGTCCCACTGTCCCCGCGTCCAGCCCCGTGAAATTGATGTACTGGTGCACAATCCAGTCTCTCCCACGTGAAAGCGAAGTCCCCGTGGAGCTTTACTGCAGCCTGTAGCTGTGATGCGATTCCGACTGCGTAGTGTAGGAAGGAGCCGTCGATGCTTCGGTTTTGGCCGGAGTGGAGGCAACAATGAAACACTTCTCTGTTGGAATTGCGTCACTAACCTTGTAAGAGGGACAACTATTGGTGGGCAGTTTGGGTGGGGCGCCACGCCCCTAAAAATCTAACAGGGGCCCCCAATGGTCAGCTCAGGAGGGTCAGAAATCCTCCGTAGAGTGTAAAAGCAAAAGCTGGCTTGACTGTGTTGCAGACAACTAGCAACGCAGATGCGAAAGCAGGGTTTAACGAACCACCCAGTTCCTCCTTAGTGGGGGCGGGTGATAAGAGAGAAGTTACCCCAGGGATAACTGAGTTGTCCTCGGCAAGAGTACACATCGACCCGAGGGTTTGCTACTTCGATGTCGTCTGTTCCTATCCTGGTGCTGCATAAGGTGCCAAGGGTGGGGCTGTTCGCCCATTAAAAGGGATCCTGAGATGGGTTCACTACGTCGCGAGACAGTAGGGTTGCTTCTCCGTGGGAGTGTTCGATGTCTGAAGGGAAGGAGCCTTTAGTACGAGAGGAACAAGGGTTCGTGACCTCTAGTCTACCGGTTGTCTGGTAAGGCAATGCCGGGTAGCCACGTCATACGTGGATAAGAGCTGAAAGCATCTAAGCTCGAAGCCACCCCTGAAAATAGACATCGTCATTAGATCGCTTCTAGAAGAGAAGTTTGATAGGACTGGGATGTAAGAATCGAGCTTCGGCGAGATTTTAAGTCCACAGTTACTAAAGATCGAATGCACAATCCATGCTAAATTCTCATTTAGTCGAAATACAGCGTGTATTTCTTTATTTTTTGTTATTTATAGCGTTAGCTGTAAAGATTTTTTATTTAATTTTCCATGATGGAATTATATTCTTCCTAAAAGTGAATTTTATGTTCGCAGCTTTTCCAGCCGGCCTGAAAAAAATCTGGTAACTGTATAATTATAGAGTTGAAAAAAGTAAAAAGATATGATAATTACTGCTTCGTTACTGGCGTTGCCTCAATTTCTTTTACAAGTTTTTCTGTAGCACTGTTGAATATCTCCTTTATCTTTGCGTTTGTTTTAACGGTAGGTATACCTGCATCGGTATTGTCAACTATCTCGGAAAGAAGGGGTATTTTTCCGAGGAATGTTGTGTTATAATCAGTTGCGGCTTTTTCTCCTCCTCCATTTTTGAAGATGTAGGTTACTTCACCACAGTGGGGGCATATAAAGCCGCTCATGTTCTCTATGATTCCAAGTACCGGCAGCTTCAACTGCCTGGCAAAATTGATCGCTTTCTTTGCATCAAGAAGTGCCACATCCTGCGGCGTTACAACAATAAGAACACCGTTTGCGTCCGGGACAAGCTGTGCAATGCTCAGCGCCTCATCGCCGGTTCCTGGCGGCATATCTATGACAACATATTCAGTATCCTTCCATGAAACATCCTCAAGAAACTGCTGGATTGCCTTATGCCTTAGCGAACCCCTCCATATTACAGGAGTGTCGGTTGACGGAAGGAGGAATGCCATTGAAACAACTTTGACCCCGTACTTTGTGTCTATCGGTATTATCCCGTTTTCATCGGCATAAAGTTTAAGATCCTCAACACCAAGGAGTTTTGGATCATCAGGCCCGTTTATATCAGCATCCACAAGTCCAACCTTAAATCCCCTGTCTGCAAGCGACACGGCAAGGTTTACTGCAACCGTTGATTTTCCGACTCCTCCCTTCCCGCTCATCACCATTATTGTATGTTTGGCCAGGTATTTGGTCGACTTTCCCGGCGGGCCAACGACCGGGGCCGGTGGCGGTGCATTTATCTTTATGTTTCCTTTACCTCTGTCAGTATTTTCATCGCTCATGTTTTCACCATTGTAAAATAATATATATAGTTCATTACCTGAGAAAAATAGATAAATTCAAATATATAATTTTAGAATAACCCCGTTATTTCCCCATTATCGGTTACGTCAACATTTTCTGCGGCAGGCCTCTTTGGAAGTCCGGGCATCGTCATTATTTCTCCGAGTACAGGAACCACGAATCCGGATCCGGCAGAGATATTAACGGACTGTACTGTTATCTTGAAACCCTTTGGATCGCCTATCAGTTTTGGATCGTCGCTGAATGAATACTGTGTCTTTGCCATGCATACGTACGGGTTTCCCATGATTTCAGTTGCCTTCTTTATGTCCATAAGGGCCTTCTTTTCAAAGACGACGGAATCAGCACCATAAATTTTCTTTGCTATCTTCTCAATCTTTGTTTCTATGTCATCGTTGACATCATATACACGTTTTATCTCGTGATCTCCAACCTGTTCAAGAACCCTGTTTGCCAGATCTATCCCGCCATCGGCACCCCTTGCAAACACTTCCGAAAGCGCCCACTTCACGCCGTTGGAATCGAGAATCTCACCTATCCTCTTTATTTCGCCGGGAGTGTCGTTCGGGAACCGGTTCACCGCAACAACGGGTTCAATTCCGTAGTTCCTTATGTTCCTTACATGGTGCAGAAGATTCATGGATCCCTTTTCCACGGCACCCACATCCTCGCCTTCCTTATTTGAACCTCCGTGAAGCTTCAGTGCCCTTATGGTTGCAACTATGACAACGGCATTAATGGGGAGATTGCCTATGCGTGATACCATATCAAAGAATTTTTCTGCCCCGAGATCCGAACCGAATCCCGCCTCGGTAATGACATAATCGGAATAGTTCATTGCAATCTTGTCTGCAAGTATGCTTGATGTGCCGTGTGCAATATTTCCGAACGGGCCCGTGTGTATGAATGCCGGAACGCCGTCTGTGGTCTGTACGAGATTCGGCTTGATCGCATCCACGAGCAGTGCTGCCATTGATCCCTCTGCCTTGAGATCGCCAGCGGTTACGGGCTTATTCTTTGTTGTAAATCCAATTACAATTCTGGAAAGGCGTTCCTTCAGATCGGCATAATTCAGGGACAGGCCAAGTATAGCCATGAGCTCGCTTGCCGGCGTTATGACGAATGAATCGTTAGTAATTGCACCTGTTTCCCTCGGGCCAACACCGACAATTATGTCCCTGAGCGACCTGTCGTTCATGTCGATTGTTCTCGGGAATGTTATCCTCTTCGGATCTATGTTAAGTTCGTTTCCGTGGTAGATGTGGTTATTTATCATTGCAGAGAGCAGGTTGTGGGCTGCTGTTATAGCCGGAAAATCGCCTGTGAACAGAAGGTTTATCTTGTCGCTTGGCTCCACCTTTGATTTTCCGCCACCGGTTGCTCCACCCTTTATTCCAAAGCATGGCCCGAGTGATGGCTCTCTTATGGCTATAACTACATTCTTTCCCAGTTTCTTGAATGCCTGGCTCAGCCCTATGGTGGTTGTGGTTTTCCCCTCACCGGCCGACGTAGGTGTCATAGCTGTTACGAGAATCAGCTTTCCCTTCTTATTTCCTTTCTTCTGCAGCCCGATGGAAACTTTAGCCATGTACTTTCCATAAAGCTCGTAATCGTTTTCTCCTATTCCCATTTCAGAAATTATTTTCGCTATTTCCTTCATAGATATCCCTCAACTGTTTTTATTGTAGAATTATGAATCTCTTCACAATTCTCGAGAAAGAGCTTTATCTTGATGTTCTGTTCCGCAACGTAGTCCCTGTCCTTGACGCTCTTCAGGTTTATCCTTACGTTATATATGGCGGCCTTCACAGCAGCGTGGGCCAGCAAAGCCCCGCTTGCAGTGTCAGTTATTGCGCTCCTGTTTCCGTGTTCCGCCAGATATTTTGTGATCTTCAGTATATCGTATGCTTTGTACGCAATGGTCCATGGAACATCAATTGCACCTTTCACTGCCTTCTGTATTTCATCTTCCCTTTTTTTCTTTTCCTCGTCTGTTCCCTTCGGGAGCTTATATGCTGCCATGAGAATATTGAAGGCCTCCTCATCCTTTGACATCATTTCCCTGAGATCCTCAGTTATTTTTTTGGCTTCTCCCTCTATCTTTTTTATTTCATCGTAATATGCTTCATATCCCTTCTTTCCTATGGTCAATTCCGAAACCATAGATACAAGTGCGGTCGAAACTATTGACACAAAGGCGCTTGCAGCTCCCCCTCCTGGTGCAGGAGAAGGGCTTGCCAGCCGCTTTATAAAATCATCATAACTTTCCATGCCCTGTAAGCCCCTCTAAAAACTTAAATCTGATCATTGGCAATTTTCTGATCGCAGCCATGGAAATTTATTTGCATATCAGCCGGCACATTAATCGGAAATGCCTTCCTGATCTAAAAATGCGGTGATTATTATTTCACCGCTTATTCCGCTGATCTCATTTTTCTTTCTATTATGTTGCCTTCATCAAAACCGTTCAGCCTGAGATAGAATTTTGCAACATCAATAAGCGCATTTTCCGGTACAAGGCCAACTATCTCAGATTCAACAGGATATGCACCATACCTTTCCGCCTCAAGCCTCACAAGTTCAAATGCCCTGTATATTGGCGTTTTGCGGTAATTTGTCAGGTTCATGGATATCTGCACCATATTCCGGTCCTTCAGGTAGAACGCCAGGGCCTTCACAAAGGTCAGGCCGCCATCCTTTGCCCTGAGGGCGGATGCTATTTTCTTTCCCTTTTCTATGTCGCTTATGTTCAGGTTCACGTTATAAGCCACAAGAAAATCCCTGGCCCCTATTATAGTCGCTCCGGCCTTTCCCACGACGGATGGCCCGAAATCTGGCTTCCACTTTTCATCCTGTATGCTCGCCTTAAGCTGCTCATACTGGAAATTCTTGTTTCTTATATCCGCAAGGTTCCGGCGATCCTCCCTAGTGGCGGCCTCCTCGTAAAGGTACACCGGTATCCTGAGCTCGTCTCCCACCCTCTTTCCAAGATTCTTTGCAATTTCAACGCATTCCTTCATTTTCACGTTTTCGTAAGGTATGAATGGTACGACATCGGAAGCGCCGAACCTGGGATGTTCGCCCCTGTGCTTATCCATGTCTATTAATTCTGAAGCTCTTTTTATGCCACGAAACATGGCTTCGGCAGCATCCTTGCTGTCGCACACAAATGTGACCACGCTTCTGTTGTGATCCGGATCCATCTCAACGTCAAGCATCCTGACAGATTTAACAGAAGATATGGCTTTCATTATCTCCTCAATTTTCTCCTTATCCCTGCCCTCGCTAAAGTTTGGAACACATTCTAAAAGACCCATAGGGGGTTATGCCTTACGATAAGATTAATCTAACCGGTACGCCGCATGAAGCATATTACCTGTACCTGTTTCAGTGCCATTTCTGGCCGCCGCCAGGCATTATATCTTTTTTCCATATGGGTATTCTTGTTTTGATCGAATCTATTATGAACCTGCATGCCTCAAACGATTCAGCCCTGTGCCGTGAACACACTGAAACAACCACGCTATCCTCGCCCAGCTTCACGTTTCCGATTCTGTGTATTACTGCGGCATCAAGGATGCCATACCTTTCAACAGCCTCATCGAGGAGCTTCTGGATCTCTGCTATTGCCAGCTCCCTGTATGCTTCATAGAAGAGCGAAGAAACTTCGATATCGTCTGAATGCTTTCTTACCGTCCCCTGGAACGTAAGGATTGATCCGCATTCCTCATTCCTCAATCCCTCTATAAGGCCATGAACATCAATGGGCCCTTCGACGATTTCAACTCTCATAGCCAAACAGTGCAATAATGGATTTAAATTTTAGAATCAGTGGTCGAGGAAAAATGGCTTCAGGTACGAGAAGAATATATCGCTCTTCTGGAACTGCACGGAGTGGCCTCCATCAATCATTTTAAGAACTGATCCCGCGATAAGATCGTGAAAAGATTCTCCTGCAGCCGGATTCACTTTTTCATCTCTCCGCCCCCACATTATCATTGTCGGCTTATTCACCCGTGAGAGCTGGTACTTGAGATCGTTCAGGCCGGTTGCCCCGATGATCACTATATTCCCGGTTTTTTCCGGATGACCGATGGCGAATTTCAGCGCGATTTCTCCTCCTGGCCCATCTCCTATCAGGAATGAACTCCTGAGACTCAGAACCTTTATAAAATCGTATACAAAATGCGATCCTGCATCGCTGCTTCCGGATCTATATTCATCTGGAAAGTACGGGTAATAGATATCAAACCCCCATTCAGACATTTTTTCAAATGCGTGTATATTTTTCCATCCCTCCGGGCCATCTGTATCCAGGATTATGATGTTGCCCCTGTTGTTTTCATTTTTCATGCAGAGATAGTGAATGTTTTTTTCAGGCAAACTGACATTATTTTCAGCAATTTCCATGATTGTCTATATTAAACGCGTATTTAAGATTTGAATCCGGCCTGTAACCGGTGAAATACTGCGGATTCCGTGAATTCTGCGAATATTCCAGGCACGGTATCGAAAGTTAAATATCTTTATATTGAATAGACCAGTATAGCCCTGTGGTGTAGTGGACAAGCATTTTGGACTTTGGATCCAACAACGGCAGTTCGAATCTGCCCAGGGCTACTGAGGCGAAATGATGCTAAAACCTAATGAAGTCGGCTATTCAAGTGATTTTAATGAAAAGAGAAAAATTCTTGCTGTGGCTTCAGTCATAGTAATTGTCCTGGCATTTTCACTGGTGTACGGCATGGGGCTTTACAACGCCAAAACCGTCAATGTTCTGTATATAGATGTGAACATACATACCGGGAATACGGTAAAGGTTGTTCAGGTGCAGTATAACCATGATACGCTCAATGGAAATGAACATATAACCTTCAATTTTGCCTACCATAATACGGGCCCGGCGGTGACTGTAGACAGCATTCAGTCCGCCACGCAGGGATTTACTGTAACATCATCGCAACTTCCAATTAACGCTGGACAGGGCCAGACCGTTACAGTACCCATGAATATCCTGACACCTGATTTCAATTATGCCGGGAACCTGTTGATAAACCTTTATACTTCACCATGAACAGTAAATATCCTCACCAGGATATTAATAAATTTTATTTGCCGCGAACAGGACTATGGCTGATTATTAGACATCTTTTCATTGATTGGAGTTATACATAGCAGGATGGCTCTTGAAGTGTTTGCGGCTTTTAAGCTTCATGAACTGCAGCCGCCCTTTAAATCTGTGTTTCAGGCCGTTTTTTAGGATTGATATCATGCGCCAGGCTGCATTCCCGGTTCATGTGATTCACATACCCGTGCGCTTGCATGGAAGATGGGACGCAGGAGGCGGGAATACCTGGCCATCCCCCGTTTCCGCAAGGAACCGGACTGGAGAGGCCGCTACATGGAACACTCCGGGATGAGAGATCGATTGGTGCACTACCAGAATTATTGCAAAACTTCCGGCAAACCGCACAAAATGCTTATTGATTTGAAGATACCGCCTTCATGTTTTTGCGAAAGTCAATTCAGAAGATAACCAGATCGTTTCAGTACAGGTAGGGAATTTTATCCTATCTTTGTCCAGGTGCAACACCGCGCTTTATCAAATCCACTCTATTTCCTGAGCCTGGAAGCGGGATCGGATTATCACCACGTAACATGAGGATATTCCTGTTATCAGAGCCGGTAAAAAAAGGAGTTGCGTCAGTGAGTTGCAGTGATAAAAATTGGCAAGGCCAGGTTTTACCTTAAGAAATTCTATATTAAAAAATTTTTAAAAATAAAAATATTTCAATATTATATGGGTTATGCCTTTGTTTCCGCATTCTTCGCATTCTTTTTTGCTATGTTTGCAACGTATATCAGGTATGCAAGCATAAGCAAAAGGAGTATTCCCCCTCCAAGAGTTATATAATAAAAGGCCGTGCCCATCGCCGCATTCGTTATGAATGCGGAAACTGGCACTGAGGCTCCGAAGACCTTCGGGTATACAAGGCTGTAAAAGGGGAATACGGCAATTGCAAGGATTGCAAGAAACACCATCTTTGTTTCAACTATCTTTTTAGTTGAATCAAAGTAAAACAGTATCGGAACCAGAAAGCCTATTATCAAAGGTATCGCAAGAACAGGGCTGAAAGTGACTGCAGGAACCGAAGAGTGTATGATCAATACGGTTACGATGGTCAGTATCACTCCCAGGTATGTCAGAACTATCGAGTAGATCCTGTAATTTTCAAGGCCGTAGAAAACAAATGAAAGCCCGATCATGACCAGTAATGTACTGATAACGAAAAGCCAATCGCCCGGTACGGAAAACCACTTTGCCGTTGCAAATTGCAGTTTCGCAAGTTCGACGCCTCCGCCGGTCACAAGTGAGACGGCAAATACAACGAATATGAGTGCGAAGGCAACTTCAAATACTGAGAATACTGTATAAAGTGTCCTCTCAGTGAAAAATCCCTTCTTAATGTATTCCCCATAAACGATAAATGCATTCCTGGCTACGAATGCAATGAGCAGAAGCAAAAGCGGAACTGCGTAAATGTATGCGGCAGGGACGATGACATTTGGAAATGAAAAATCGGCCGCCACCACCCAGAACGCCAGAAATGTCCCGGTAACTTCCCAGATGGGTATTACGAATGGCAATACGTTTTTCCTGCTGTTCTTCCATGAAAAAATGATCAGGAGGGCCCCCATGGCCTCCGCAATAAACAGGGCAAGAAATATAGCTGTTATAGAAAAGAAAAGTGCAAATACTCCGTTCATGTTTATCACCTCAGAAATTTACCTCCTTTCCAGCCGAACTCGCTGAACCAATCTCTTTTGATACGGACTCGCGGTTAAACACCCTTGATGCAAAGTAAAACGTGAATGGAAGCAGCAGGATGTAGAATATTATTATGGCTATCCCGGGAGCAATCATTGAAGTTGTCAGGTTTGCCCCCTGATACACGTACATAACATTGTATATTATGTACGGCTGGCGACCCACCTCATCAACTATCCACCCGTCCTCCATCGTAATAAGCGCGGCAAGCCCGGCAATCGGGTATATTATATTCATATATTTGTTTGAAAACGGATCCTTCTTTATGATCCACATTATGAGATAAATGAAGAGATAAAGCCCCAGAAGAAGCCCGAGTGTTACCATGGCGTCAAAAGCATCATGAACCATGAGTGGGGGCCAGTCGCTTACCGGATAATATGACAGCCCCCTTGGAACTGCAAACGCAGCGTTTCCATTACCCGCAAGCAGGCTCTGGAGATTCGGTATTGTTATAGATCCGAGAATTTTTCCATTAATTATAGTTCCGAACAGTTTCTCAGGCATATATCCGCGGCCGCCAATGTAGTTGAGTTCCAGCGCCGAGTATTTTAAGGGCTGAAACGTCATGACGTTTGTTGCTGCAAGCGATCCTGATATACCGGCAAGGATCACAAATATCATTGAAAGTGGCGTAGTGATCCTCAGGGCCTTGCGGTAAAAGGTCTTGTCATCAGCTTCCTTTGACCTGATATACCTGTAAGCGAAATATCCACCTGTTAGAAGTGTGCCGGCCAGCAGTACTGCAGGAACAACATGGGCAATTTCAGCGAGGAATGATGGCGAATTCACTGCAGCCCATGGATCCACATCCGTAATTGCGCCGGTGGATTCATAAACACTTATATTAAAGCCGTTAGGAGTGTTCATCCATGCGTTCACCATGACTATAAACGCAGCAGATCCAAGTGTTCCGGCTCCTATAAAGAATGTAAGCATCCAGTGCGTTATCCTGTTCTGGAAGGCATCCCAGTAGTAGACGTATATTACCAGGAATATAGTCTCTGTGAAAAAAGCGAATATTTCAAGGTAAAACGGTACCATGGCCACAGCCGCGACAACGCTGAAAAACTTGGGGAAGAGAATAACAAGTTCCGCGGCCATAACTATCCCGCTGGCCGTGCCAACAGCAAAGAATATAACAAATATCTTTGTCAGGCGCCTGGCCAGCAGATCATAGTATTTGTCCTTGTAGCGTATCCCGATATATTCCGCTATGCTTATGAGGACTATAGTCGATATACTCATCGTTACGAGTATAATATGCGATGCAATAGTCCACGCAAACAGGAATCTGTCAAAATTGACTATAAACGACATAGCGAATTATCAATAATCTTTATTTAAATTTTTTTTTATCCCTTTATAAGATATTTTAAAAAAGTTTAAAGACCAATTAAGATGCGTACATTATAATCATAGTGCATAAAAAAATATCATGATTATATATAAGTATGTAAAGTTATGTAAATTTTTTTCATGAATAGCATTCCAGAACTAAATTTAACCTGGATCCTTATCCTGGCATATCATGCGTGATATAAAGCTGCACCGTATGTTTGCCTGTAAATATTTAATATTAATAATTTTTGTATAACGATTATTGAATAAACTGTCCTGGCATTACATGGCTTCCAGCCGGCTTGATTCCGGACGATACTTATAATCACGAAATTTTTTAGAAAGATTAATCACCGATGATGTTATTTTTAAAAAATGATTGCTGAATATTTGAGGGATGCGAATATAGCTGAGTGGAACCGGTACATAAACCACGAATTTATACAGAAAATGAAAGACGGATCTCTTCAGATAGATGATTTTAAATTCTACCTTGTCCAGGATTCGCTGTATGTTTCCGAGATGCTTCAATCAGTGCTCAGATCTGCTTCAAAGATGCCACAGGCGATAGCCGTTAACGTTGTAAACGCTGTTTTTTCCGGGCGGGATCGCGGGATGGAGACCCACACATATCTGGAAAAGGAGCTTGGAATAGAAGAAAAAGGCAAGATGACGTTCACAACGTATGAATATACCCGGCATCTTTACTATATGTCTAACATTGGCTGGCCGGAATTTCTTGCCTCGTGGATTCCCTGCATGTGGGGCTATTCATACATAGGGAAATCCGTGGTAAAGTCAAGCAACAGGTATTTCGCATACTGGGCTGATTTTTATGCATCAAGCGAATACCTGGAGAGAGTTAATATGATACTTGAGGCCCTTGAATCGTATGCCGGAGATCCGGGATACCTGAAAGATTATTTTTATATCAGCCTGAAATACGAGCAGAGATTCTGGCAATCAGCGCTGAATCATGAAGATTTTATCTGAAACATGCTTCAGTATCGGTGAAGACCCATGCCTGGATTTTGAAAAGTGGATTATCGGATATACGGCAAATTGCGATGCCGGAATTTGCAAACAAACGGCCTCAACCATTATCCAGGTATACAGGAAACCGGATTTCTTCCGGTCATGATGGCATTTCTGCGGGTAAAGGAACAAACGGCACGGATTCTCAACTGCATTCCGATTCCGATCCGGATCCTTTTAAAAAAGCAGAGTGCAGTGAATCTGCAGTAACTGGCTTCCAGGATGATATGGCAGTGCCTGGCGAATCTTATTTAACATAATTACCTGCGCATGATAAGCTTAACCGCAAATAATCGGGCATTATCACGTAAAAAATCGGCGATCGCCTAATCACACTTCACTAATTTTTAAATACACCCACGCATTCTTTTCTTTATGTCAGGTATAGTGACTTACGGCTCCTATATTCCAAAATACAGGATAAAGCCGGAGGAAATAGCGCGTGTCTGGGGGGAAAACCCGGAGAATATAAAAAACGGTATCTACATTTTAAGCAAATCGGTACCCGCACCGGATGAGGATGTTGCTACAATTTCGGTTGAAGCAGCCAGAAATGCATTGAAAAGAAAGGCAATCAATCCGAAAGACATAGGCGCGATTTACGTTGGATCAGAGTCCCATCCATACGCCGTCAAGCCAACAGCGACCATTGTTGGATCAGCACTTGGCGTTGATTTCAGCCTCTTCGCAGCTGATTATGAGTTTGCCTGCAAGGCAGGTACGGCCGGGATGCAGAACGTAAAGGCAATGGTTGATTCTGGAATGATAAAATATGGGCTTGCAATAGGTTCTGATACGTCTCAGGGGGCTCCTGGCGATGCCCTTGAGTACAGTGCGTCGGCCGGAGGGACAGCATTCATAATAGGAAAGGACAATGTGATTGCAGACATAAATTCCACGCTGTCTGTAGGTTCTGACACTCCGGATTTCTGGAGAAGGGAGGGCCAAGCCTATCCAAGCCACGGCGAAAGGTTCACAGGAGAGCCGGCTTATTTCCGCCACGTCATAGGCGCTTCAAAGTTGATGATGGAAAGGATGGAAACCGAGCCCAAGGATTATGACTATGTCGTGTTTCACCAGCCCAACGGAAAATTCCCGACACGGGCGGCAAAGATGCTCGGGTTTGAGGAAAAACAGTATAAAGACGGGCTTCTGACACCATTCATAGGCAATACCTATTCTGGATCCATGATGACAGGGCTTTCGTCAATACTGGACATTTCAAAGCCAGGCGATCATATACTGGCCGTATCATTCGGATCCGGAGCTGGGGCTGACGCATTCGATATAACTGTTAACGACGAGATTGAAAGCATGGATCGTGAAAAAGCGCCGACTATAAAGAAGATGCTGGACAACGTTAAATGGCTGGATTACGCCGTTTATGCGAAATACAAGAAAAAAATTGTTGTGGGTGAAGGAATTGAGTGATGTTTACGTAATAGGTGCAGGAGAGACAAAATTTGGAGAGCTATGGGATAAATCGCTCAGGGACCTTGCCGTAGAGGCGGGGCTTGAAGCGATAAGAAACGCTGATATATATTCCAGGGATGTGCAGATGCTTTATGCCAGCAACAGCCTTGCGGGAACGATAAATGAGCAGTCAAACATTGCTGCACTTGCTGCTGATTTTTCCGGCATAGCTGAGACGCATGTGCCCGCGATACGTGTAGAGGCATCCACCGCCTCAGGAGGAGCTGCGGTCAGGGAAGCTTATATGGCTATAAAATCAGGCGAATATGATGTCGTAATGGTCGGCGGCGTCGAAAAGATGACAGATGTTTATGGCAGCGAACTCCTTGACATGCAGTCATCAGTGCTTGACAGGGAGTGGGAGGCGTTTAATGGCGGCACTCCTGCTGCAATGGCTGCCCTTGCAGCAAGAAAATACATAAGGGATTTCAACGTTGAAAGGAAGGCCATATCGATGATTCCCGTCAATGATCACTTCAATGCGGGAATGAATCCGGATGCGCAGTACAGGAACAGGATAACCGTAGATCAGGTGATAAATTCAGATCCTGTTGCAGAACCGTTGAACCTTTTTGACTGTTCGCCCATCACGGATGGCGCTTCTGCTATAATACTCGCATCGGAATCGTACATGAAAAAGAACAGGAAGGATGGAATGCGGATAATAAGCTCGGCCATATCCGAGGATTATTTTGCGCTCCACAGCAGGAAGTCGATATACACACTTGAATCCACAAAAATAGCAACAAACGAGGCATTCAAAAGGGCCGGCATAAAGAGGGATGACATATCATTCATTGAATTGAATGATTCGTACAGCATATACGGAATGCTGGAACTTGAGGATATGGGATTTGCTGAAAAAGGAAAGGGAAAAGATCTGGTATACGACGACATAAAGATAAATGGAAGGCTGCCAGTGAATCCCTCTGGAGGGCTGAAGGCAAAGGGCAACCCCCTGGGTGCAACCGGAGTTTCACAGTTTTATGAGGCCTATATGCAGATCATGGGAAAAGCTGAAAAGAGGCAGGTGAAAGATGCAAAATACGGATTGCTGCAGAATATGGCAGGAACCGGATCAACATCTGTCGTTCATATAGTGGGTGAGTGAAATGGGACAGTTATCAAGATTCTGGCGAGAAGCTGAGCACAGGTACAGGCTTCTGGGAACAAAATGCGAGAACTGCGGTAGGATATATTTTCCGCCCAGGGAGGTATGCCCGACATGCCACAGGGAATCCATAGGAAAGATGAAAGATGTTGAGCTTTCAGGAGACGGAACAATAGAATCATACACCATCGTGCACGATGTGCCGCCAAGGTTCTCAAGGCAGAGGCCATATGTACTGGCCCTCATAAAGATGGATGAGGGGCCGACAATAACGGGGCAGATAGTTGATTCCGAGTTTAATGAAATAGACTTCGGGAAAAGGGTTCACGCCGTCTTCAGGAAGATGGGAGAAGATGGGGAAAGCGGAGTTATAGTGTACGGCTACAAATTTGTACTGCAGTAAATAAAAATTTTTATAATTATTTACTTTCTTATCATTTCATCATATATTTTAGAGGTGCTGCTTGCTCCTATCCTTATCTTTTCCGGAACGGGATCCCTGCCTGAATTTTCTATGATCTTAACTATTTGATCATATGTCCTGATGCCACCGGCAGCTTTTATCCCTATTTTTGATCCGTAATCCTTTGCTATTTCCGACATGATCCTGACATTTTCCGGAAGCGCGCCGGTAACGTTCCCTATTGATTCGGCATAATTCCTGTCCTCAAAGCCTGTTCCGGTTTTTATAAAATCTGCTTCGGACTGAACGATCAGGGAGTAAAGTTTTCTCTTTTCCTCAACTGTTGTGTAGGCATCCTCAGTTATGATCTTAATGACCAGGCCATTTCTGTGCGCTTCCTTAACGACTGATTCCGTATCTTTTTCGATGAGATCAAATTTTCCGGCCTTGACCAGGGGCATCTGCACCACAATGTCAACCTCTTCCGATGCTGATGCTGCTTTCCCTATCAGCAGTGACCTTGAATCCGTTGACTGGTTTCCGAATGGAAAATCTATAACCGTATCTATTTTTACACGGTATTTCATCCTGTCCCTGTAATTTCTGGCGAATGCAGCGTTTACGGGTTCAATGCACACAGCGGTATTCCCGAATGTGCTGGCCTCATCCATCAGGCGTTTTATGTCAGATTCAGCTGCCCATGGCTTGAGCGAGCTGTGATCCACAAGCGCCATTATTGTTTTCACGTCGTATTTCATTTATATCATCCCGGCATATCTTCCGGCAGCTTATTAGTTGCCTCTTCATTTTCCCTCACAAGCCTCTCGCCGTACATTCTTGCCTTATCCCATGTATTCTTCCTTATTAGGCCCATGTAGCCTGCCAGGAACATCACCATGAATATTATTGCGCTTGTGAAACCTAGAACCGGCCCGTACCTTATGAACAGGAAGCCCTCTATAAGCGAATTGAATGCACCCATGAGGTTCAGTGATCCGTTGTAAACGCCATATACAACGGCGGATGTTCCTGATGGCGCTATATCGACAGCATTGACTGCCCATGATCCTACCGTCAGGTTCATGAGAGCTGATCCTGTCGCCAGGAACAATATGGTGGGTACAAGCATCTTTGCGGTTCCTGTGAAATAGCTCATTCCAACAAAGAATATCATAAATACCATTGGCACTATTGCCCCTATCCTTCTGGCCGTTACCTTGCTAAAATGCTTTAAAAGGCCATCGTTCCAGAAGCCTGACCCTATGAAGCCCAGTATAAGCCCTATATCAACAAGGGCTGAGTAAAGCGAGCTGGTGGTAACGGTATGGGAAAAGGTTGAAAACATGAGCGGTGGAAGCCAGTAGAGAAATGTGAAGAGTATGTATCCAAACGACAGGAAAACCAGCAGGGTACCTATGCCGGCCTGCGTCCCGAATATGACCCGCAGGGATATTTTCCAGTTTGCCCTGGAACTCAGGGGTTTGGTTTCCTCCTTCTCCCCGTAGCTCTTTCCATTCTGCAGGTATTCCAGTTCAGAAGCACTCACACGGCTATCCTGCGATGGGGTATCACGGACAAAAAAGTACCAGATCAGCGACAGTATGATTCCAAGAACCCCGAATATTACGAATATCCAGCGCCAGTTGTATACGCCTATGACGGAAACCAGGGCGGACACCGAAAGAAGGGCCACAACCGGGCCAACCGCCTGCCCGCTTCCACTCATTGTGAAGGCTTTTGATTCACTTAACCTGCTGGACCAGTTTTTTGTCATTTTTGCATTAACAGGCCATACCGCTCCTTCGCCTGCACCCATGATTGCCCTGACAATAGCCATTGAAATAAAATTAAACGTTGCAGCCGTAAGGACAGTGAATACCGACCAGATGGCATACATAGTGGCCATTGATTTTCTGAGGCCAAAACGATCAACTATCCATCCTCCTGGAAAATTGAAAATAGCGTAAGACAGGGACCATATGAACAGGACCATAGTTGAAAATTCCACGGCAGCCGGTGGCAATTTTCCACTTCCGCTGTACAGGCCAAATGAATGGGTGAAGGCAGGTTCAAGAGAAACCCATATTTCCCTGTCAGCGTAGTTGAAAAGTATGGCAACAAACATCATGATCACGATGAACCATCTAAAATAAGTCATCTTTGATCCTTTTTTTGTTTCTTTCGCATCAGACTTTCTCATCATGTTCTTCTAGCGTTATCCAATAATTAATTTTTCCATCTTAAAAGCAGGGGAGGAGTTCAATTTATGCGATTCCCCTGTTATACCGATGCCTTTATTTAATTGAAGAAGAGAGTTAAACAACAGTCGGCAACTGTTCAGAAGGCCGGTTTCCCTGATTCATGCATAGATATTGTTTTGTCTGAATGTTATAATTGCTGGCATTTTCAGTAAAGAGAAGGAAAATAATTCAATGAAGGTTTATTAATACCATTTGCATTCCGGGGAAAACCGGTTAATTCATGAGGTTGGAGACACAAAGGAAAAATAAGGATCTGATTTCCGGAATGTGCATAACGCTTAAAAGTTCAATTTTTATGAAAGAAATAGCAAAATACGATCATCGTTAAAGACTTGACTGCTTCTGCTGGCCGATTATATTTTTATATGTTTTCCATTTTAAGCGTACTATGTCCGTTATATCCGTGCCGGAACTTACGGATTTTTTTATGAACTCTATGGTTCTCTCATCCGATGGATATCCGGAACCAAAATAGCCGTATTCTTTCTCTATCTTTACAATTTCCCTGTCGCGTATTACCTTCGATATGATTGATGCCGCCGACACGGCCGGGAAAAGAACATCTGCCTTATGCTTGCATATTATTTCCCTGCCAGTCCTGAATCTGAGTATTTCCTCTGCCCTCTTTTCAATGACATCGAAGCAGTCAACGTAAATTTTATCATCCGCAGCCTCGGCAAGTTTACACACTTCGTCCATTTCTATCTCATTCAGCGTCTTTGTTTCCATCAGCCTGTTCAGGTCCGAAGCTGTCAGTATATTGAATTTATAAGAATAATTCATAGTTATTATACTGTAAAGATATTCGCGCCTGGCCGGGGATAATTTCTTTGAATCCCTGACCCCGGTATCTTTCAGAAGCTTATCGTCCCCGCAGACGATTGATATAACCATTGGGCCAATAACAGGTCCCCTTCCAGCTTCATCTATTCCACATGACATTTTGTTACCATTCTATAATTATTTGAGCCTGTTAGCACTGATTGAAGTGTGCGGCTTCCTGCTTAACATGTTCATGAACGATTCCGATCGCCGGGTATATAGCCATTGAACTTTCTACGGGCATAAATTCCGCGCGTTCCGTTGCTGTATTTTTAACCATCAGCTGTAAGAATGCCTGTATATATTATAAATCCTCTTATTCGCTTTCATCCCCGCCTTCATAAAATAGGGCTTCCGACCGCAGAAGTCAAATTTCCGGAAATTTCCATGGTATTTAAAAAGCCGGACTGCTGATGAAACATGTGTGACGGGAAAAGCACGGGCATGCAACATTTTCTGCCGGGAATGGGTATTTACTGAAGTATGAATGGATTCTGTGGGAATATTTATTCTTTGATAATGACACAAAAGATTGAATAACTGGATTCACATTGCAAATGGGAAAATAATGCCGGATGAATTTAAGCTAATAAACAAAGACCAGCTTGCGGATGACTACAACGAGAGGGGAATATCATATTTCAACATAGGAAAGTATGACAAGGCAATAGAGGAATTTACAAAGGCAATATCGCTTATAAGGGAAGATCCTGATTTATTCCATAACCGTGGCCTTGCATACTACTCGTTCAAGATGTACAGCGAGGCGATAAAGGATTTCAGAAAAAGCATAGAGCTTGCCCCGGATTATGCTGATTACCATAATGCGCTTGGATCAACCCTCGATGACATGGGAAGAACTGATGAAGCGATAAAGGAGTTTGAAAGGGCCATTGAAATCGAGAATGACATACCCGATTATTATTACAACCTTGGAAATGCTTTATGGAAGGCCGGAAAGCAGGATGATGCACTGAAAAATTTTTCAAGGGCCGTGGATCTGGACAGCACCGACCAGATATTCATTTACAAAAAGTTTGAGATCCTTGAGAAGCTTGGTAAAACCGAAGAAGCTTTGCATACTCTTGACGAGGCTATAAAACTGGCACCTTCAAACTATGCATACATTGTGTCAAAGGCTGAGCTTCTTGAAAAACTGGGTAAAACAGACGGAGCACTTAAGGAGATCGAAGAGGCCCGGAAGATGGCACCGGACGACAGTGATATAAAAGTCATACATGATAGACTTATGAAGAAGAAATAACGGCGTTCATTCAATTTTTTTCATTATTATTTCTGCACATTTTTTTACAAGTTCATCCCTTTCCATGGATGCATCAATCCTAACGGTATTTTCCATTTTAAGGTAGTTTTCTCTCGATCTGCGCAGAGTTTCCAGATTTTCGAATTTATCCTTCCCTGGCCTTGATGCTATTCTCTGGAACGCCATTTCCGGATCCATATCCAGCAGTATGTTTATGTCCGGCCTTACGGTTATCACGCGGGAAACAGTGTCCATCCACTCCAATGCCGACTTTTCATCCCCGAAAAATTCTTTTATCCCCTCCATCTGGTATGAATAGGACGAGAGTATATAGCGGTCCGATATGACAAGATATCCGGATCCTAGCTTTTCCCGGATGAGACGCTGGTGATCATATCTGTCCAGTGTAAATTTCAAGAACATGGAAATATCATCGCCCCTATAATTTGATGGATCGTCTGTTGGTTCCTTTGTTAGATAAACTTTGGAACCTCTCTTCTCCATGTAGCATTTCAGGCCATTGCAGAGCGTTGTTTTTCCGGATCCGTCTATTCCTTCGACCGCTATAAACATTATAAGGTTAATTTTACCCTGATCATATATTTTTGTATATGCATCCCGTTTTACCAAAATAAGGCTATTCAATTGAAGTGGTTCCATGTGCTGACAGAAAAATAGATATCGATGATGAATTTGACTGTATCATGGATCGCATATTGGAACTATTTTCAGAAAACCCCGGTGTGTACCTTACGGAAGAAGAAATTTCAGCCATCGTCGGGAATGGAGAAGCCAGGAAGGAACTTGAAGAACTTGTGAAAAAGGGAAAGCTTGAAAGGATATCGGCTGTTAAGAAGAGCGGCAAAAAGATATATTACGGCATCAGGGAAAATTTCTAAAGCTGTTCTACTATGGCTTTATCGCTTTGAATAACGCTTTTTCCGGATTCATCCGTCATTATAACAGTGAATTCATCGAATTTTCCGTTCAGTATGGATTCCATCCTCTTCCTTATTTCATCCAGGCGTTGAGAATCCGTATCGTCTGAACGCATGATCCGCAGGTTTTCATATATCCCGTATATGATACCTTCCACAGTTGTTATCTCCCCGTTGGAATGTTCAGCGGCATCTATTGAAGCCTCCATCTCCGGTATGTATATGTCTGCCCTGCTGGACCTGTAAACGATTGTCCTGAGATCGTCCGGCACTGAGACCTTGAAGGTTATCCTTACCGGATCCTTTTCATTCTTTCCGTAGGTCTCGGTTTTCCTGTATCCGCAATTTCTGCAGTAATATGTCATGATGTATATTTCATCGTCGAATGGTATTTTTGTCTCATACTGTATGAGGAAAAGATTCCTTTCGCACACCGGGCACTTTGAATCAGTTTCAGCTTCAACGGGTTCCTTCATTTACAGCACCTTCCAGCCATGGCCTGAGTTCTCCTGAGTATATCTTTTTCACAGATCTCAGTTCCCCAAGATTTCTGCTTCCCGTTAGGAACATGGAGACTTTGAATTCTTTCTGTATCATCTCTATATTCCTGTAAAGATTTTCAATTGAATCGTCAGCATCCTTCAGCAGGGCCCTGGCAAACCCGCCTGCAGTTGCTCCTGAGGAAATTGCCTTTGCAAGGTCAAGGCCGTTTCTCAGTCCACCGCTGCCTATAACCGGTATGCCGATATTGCAGTAAACTACCGAAGCTGGAGTTGGTATCCCCCAGTTCCAGAATGTCTCGCCAAGCCTCATCTTTTCGTAATTGCCCTCCTTTTTTGCCCTGAAATACTCCACCGCTGCAAAGGTGGTGCCGCTGAGCCCTGCAACGTCAATTGCCTTCACACCTGCATCCTTTAACCTTAAAGCTGTGCTTCTGCTGAATCCTGCACCGGTTTCCTTCGCTATTATATTATAAGATGAAGAAAGGCTCTTTATTCTCTCTATCACCTTCGCAGATCTTCTGTCACCTTCCGGCTGTACCATTTCCTGCAGAAAATTAAAGTGCACCGCTAGGAAATCCGCCTTTATAAGGCTGTAAATATAGTCTAAATCGCTGTCGGATACCGCGTTTCCATCCTGTGCTATCAGCTGGGGCGCACCTATATTCGCAATCTTGAAAGGTATCCTGCTTTCGTTTATGACTGAATATGTATCGGCGAGCTTGTTATCGACTATCGCAGCCCGCATGCTTCCAACGCCCATTCCAAGGCCATATTTTTCTGCGGCCCTGGCCAGGTTTCCGTTTATCTTTGAGGCCAGGCCCGTGCCCCCGGTCATGGAAGATATTATCATGGGAAATCCCAGTTTTTTTCCGAGAAATGTGAAAGATGTATCTATACTGTCATAATCGATCTCAGGATCGGCTTCATGAAGGAGGTATATATCATCCCAGTAGTTATGGAATGCTGAAACATCCTCGTTTTCGGCTATGCGTATATGATCCTCTTTCCTCTTTTCAATCATTTTATCACCGTCCCTATGAAATCTTTCTTTCCTGCATTCATCATCCTTTCCGGATGGAAGCCGTTGATGAGGTAAACATCGTTGCAGTATTTCGATATGCCGCGCATGGCCTTCACCTTGTTCCTTATCCCGCCAGTGACATCATTTTCAACGGATCCGAGGGCGAATGATGAGTTCAGGTTTCCAAGGAGTTTCGCATCCGCACTGGTTTTCGGATCCTTATCATATATCCCGTCAACATCAGTCAGGAACATAACTTTTTCCGGCCTGAATAATTTTGCGAGGTCAAATACTATATCGTCACCTGAATATATACTGTACGTATCTTCATCCTTTATATATACATCACCGTAACTTGCCGGAACGAAGCCGTTATCCGCATAATCCTTGAAAATAGAATAATTGGTCCTTTCGCAGCATGATATTGAGGAGAATGGGATCGAAACTACTGGAATTCCTTTTTCTATTGCCACTGATGATACAAGGCTGTTGAGATCGCTCATGTCCCTGTGCACAATGGAGAAGCCGGTGCGGGATCTTTCATTTGCCGGCCCTGGAAGCCCGTACTCGAGTGATTTTATGTGCCCGAATGAGCCTCCGCCATGGACAAGGATCAGGGCATCGTCGAGGAGCTTGACATAATCCATTATACCGCTTACTACATCTGCCCTGAATCTCCTGTACGATTTTTTATCCGTTATAACGCTTCCTCCGAGTTTTATGATGATCATTACCTTATCAGCCTGTAGAATTTTATGAAGCTATAATACCTTTTACCAAACCTGAACGATGAGTTTTCAACACCCTCGATGCTGAACCTGTTTTTAAGAAGGACCACGATCGACGGATAATTGTATTCAAGAACTGAGGTATAAATTCGTCGCAGGCGGTATTTTTTAGAATATTCAATCACCAGATGGAGCGCCTCCGTGGCGATGCCCATGTTCCTGAACTCTTTTCCGATCCAGTATCCGACGTGTGCCTTCCTGTCATACATATCGATATCGCTTAGGCCTATTATGCCGGCCGGCTTTCCCCTGATCTTTATCAGAAAATCCACCTTAAAAACTTCTTTTCCAAAACTTCTTGCGGATTCTATGAAAAATATCGCATCCTCCTTTGTATATGGATATGGAAAAGAGTGCCCTCCTATTGTCCTCCTTATTGATGGATCATTTGCAAGCCTTGCTATGTCACCGGCATATGCAATGTCCAGCGGTTCCTCTATTGTGATTTCCCCGTGCTTCGATTGGATAATCATACGATTCATTAACAAATACTGACTAAATAAAATTATCGCAGAAATTTTGGAATTCTCCGTTAATTTCATATATGAGAAAGGACTGGAAACATTATGGGAGAAGCGGATTTTGATTATGAGATAATAAGCGACGGTTCATTCCAGCTTGATGCTGGCGCGTACTTTGGAGTCGTTCCTAAGGCAATCTGGAAATCGCATTTCAGCGATGATGATAATCTTGTGAAGCTGTCCACAAACGTTATTTTTCTGGATTTTGGTGATTACAGCGCCCTTGTTGACAGCGGCATAGGAAATTCATTCGACGAAAGGATGAAAAAGATATACCACATATCAAAGGATTCAGATATCCTGGATTATATAAAGAGGAAACATGACCCGGATAATGTCAGGATGATAATAAATTCACATCTTCATTTTGATCACGTGGGCCACAACCTGGATTTCAGGAATGCCTTTACATATGCCCAGAAGGATGAGTTCCTGGCCATGAGGTATAAGAACCCGGTTACCAGATCAAATTATTCGATCAGGATGGGTGATCTAAGAAACAGGGTTTATATCGACGGATCCAGGGCAATAAACCGGAACATAAGAGTCATTAAGACTGGCGGGCATTCAGCAGGGCATCAGGCAGTAATGATCGCACATGGAAATACGAAGATCATGTATTTCGGGGACATCCTGCCGTCAACATTCCATCTGAAGCTCCCTTACAGGACCGCCATTGACATTGATCCCGTGAGAACTGTGGAATTGAAGAAAAAACTGGTCAAGAAGGCAATAAATGAACATTATCTGTGCGTTTTTGATCATGACAGCAGCATCAAATCAGCCTATCTTTCGGGTGATTACGAGAACCCGAAATTCGAGGCTGTTGATATATGATAAAAATTCTGTATTTTTATTCAAACAGAGATTTCACTTTGCTGCGCCATTATAAGGTCCATCGTCAACTCGGCTATATCCGTGCCATAGAGGCCTATCCTGGAGATTTCCTCTGATACAGAGTTGAGCGATGCGTTGTCCATAAGATCGTTGATCAGCTGGTATTTCATCTTTATGACCTCATTCTTCCTGTTTATAATGTCATTCAGGGGCTTGAAATTTTTTGCATAGAAAGCTTCCATGGCTTCGTTGTATATTGAAAGAGACAGGGAAAGCCCGGATATCAGGCCGTCCCTGCGTGTGAAAGTATTCCTTCCCTTTACAAGGTTGCATATGTTGACGGCATGATCTGCTATCCTTTCAAGTATCCTTGACAGAACCAGATAAAAAACGTTCGAATCTTCATACTCACAGCGGTTTCTAACCTCCCTGTAAACGTACCACTGGTAGCGGTCAACCTCATCATCCCTTTCGATCACGTTGTCCAGCAGATCATCATCGAATTCCTTTATGCCCTTTATAGTGTCTTCAATCATCGTGGAAACGTTCAGAGACATTCGCCTGAGCGCTTTTGAAAGCGGAAACGTCTTGGTGTTGAGCACATTCTGTATCACGATTGTATGCGACGTTTCCTCTATTATTTCAGCGCCCATAACTATCTTTGAAAATTTCTTTATATTTTCACGTATGGCATTGGTCATCTTGTCCTTCGTGTTTATAGCCAGCGTATCGAAGCTTGATATGTACATTGATGTGAGTATTCTCTGAAGGGCGCTCTCGTCTATCTTCTCGTTTATCGTCAATTTCTTGGCAACTTCAGGGGATTCCCTGCCAGAAGACGAGATTATAAGGTCGCTGTCGTCTTCATTTATAATTATCTCACTTCCTTTCCTAAGGTTGTGCTTTTTTATCCATTCAGGCGGAAGGGATACTATATACGTTGATCCACCGGTTATCTGGATCTTCCTCGTTGTAGAATTTTCCATAACTATAAATCAATTATATTTATAAATATTTTGTGGAAAATGGTATATAAAATATATATCTAAGTTTTAGATTTTTTGCTATATGAACGTGAATTCTCGAATGACCTCAGCACAAAAGCACCCGCCAGGAAAATCACCTCATAATAGACGAAGTAGAGAATCGCTGAAAAGGGAAGCGCCTCATCCATCCATGTCCCGAGGTTCGCGTTTATCGGCCCGGGTACCACAATGGAATAATTTCCGAAAGAATATGTATAGTTGTACACACCATATGGAAGGGCATCGGGCTTTGCAACATAATAAACGGTTATAGAATCGGCTCCGCTAACATAATGGGACAGTTCACCGTAAGTCATTGTTTCATTATACGAAACGCCCCTTATCGCAAGGGTTGCATTGAAATTTGTGATTGACTGGTAGCCTGTTACTGTCAGTGTGTAATTATATGCTGAATAATGGCCTGAAAACGGTGTCACAAGGGTAGTTGCCGTAACGCTGTCACTGAGCTTTTCAGTGACAGGATGGTCCGTGGAATAATACACCTGGGCCTCGGCAGCTGTTATTACTATTGCCGCCAGGAGTATGATAAAGAGCCCTGAAAGAAGCCTTTTTTTCAGGCCGTATATCCCCATGTAATGCATCAAAATGAGGATGAATACCGGAACCAGAAAAACTATCATGAATATTGACGGGACGTATGAAACAATATACCCTACCGCAGCAGCTATTAGAACTGCAAAAAGGATTATGAACGGAAAGCTGTGTTTTTTCAAGATACCTGGTAATTTCATATTTTTAGCGAATTGTGAAGATCGTATATATATTTATTTGATATGATCTCTACTCATTTTGTCGAAATTCGATTACTGTTAGTAATTTTTTTATATATGCTTGGAATAGCTTTCCAATGAATGTACTTCCAGGCGTTGAAGAGCTGAAGAAGATGAGAAAGAACCTTGGAATAAGCCAGAAGGAGCTTGCAAACATAACTGGCGTCAGCCAGTCCTATATTGCAAGGCTTGAGAAAGGTTCTATAAATCCCACATATTCAAGGGTAAAAGCTATATATGAATATCTGACAAAGTCCGGTGAGAGGGCGGCAGGCATACTCATAACGAGCGATAAGATCATGACAAAAAACGTTATACTTTGCCGTGAAAGTGATTCTATACTGACAACGCTCAATATAATGAAGGAGAAAGGGTACTCACAGCTACCCGTACTCAACGACGAGAACAAGGTGGTCGGTACGGTTACTGAGAGCGATATAAATGATCTTCTTCTGAAAGGGATAACAATCGATTCTCTCAGGGGACTCAACGTCAAGAGGGTCATGGGAGAAACACTTCCGCAGGTAGATAAAAATACTCCGGTGCCGCTCATATACCAGCTCCTCAAATATTCAAATGCAGTTCTGGTTCTGGATTCCGGGAATCTTATTGGCATCATAACCAAGGCCGACATCCTGAGGACGGTATCAGAATTTGCATGACCGGCCGGAAAGATAATATAAATATGATCTGCATAACGTAATATTGAACATTGCATTGGAAATATTCAGGGCTATCGTTTTATTCATACCGGCATTTGTAGCTAATTCAGGGGCTGTGATAACCGGGGGGAAATGGAAGATTGACGGTGGCAGGAACTTTATTGACGGCAGAAGAATTCTCGGCAATGGAAAAACGTGGAGTGGTTATTTTGGGGGATCCCTCATAGGAGTGGCCGCTGGAATAGTGATTTACCTGATTTCCCTCGCAACAGGTGGATTTATAGGCACGTATGGAAACAGTTTTATTGCGGTTGCAGCCGGAATAGTCCCGATGTCTTTCGGATCGCTGACAGGAGATCTGCTTGGATCGTTCACAAAGAGGCGAATAGGCATAGAGAGCGGAGGCAAGGGGAACCTCCTTGACCAGTGGCCATTTGCACTCACAGCATTTCTTTTCATTTATGTATTCGATCCTTCATTTTTCATCATGTACTATTTCTATATAGGTATGATTTCAATCCTTGTAATAACGCCTCCGCTGCACAGGGCGGTAAATATAATAGGGTATAAGATGCATAAGAAGGATGTCCCATGGTAAGCAAAATGGTCATAGCTGTAAGGAAAGATCTCGATATGGGCAAAGGAAAGATAGCCGCCCAGGTTGCTCATGCTGCGGTTTCCTGTGCATTGAGATCGCAGAAAGAGAACAGGAGAGAATTTGAAAGATGGTATGTCGAAGGCCAGAGAAAGGTCGTAGTAAAGGTTAACGATCTGGATGAAATATTTGTAATAAAAAGTAAAGCGGATTCAATGGGTATCATATGTGAAATAATCCAGGACAGAGGATACACACAGGTTGATCCTGGAACAATAACCTGCATAGGGCTTGGACCGGAGGAGGAAGAAATTCTGGATCGGATTACAGGCGAATATAAACTCTTATGATCTTCTGTTAAGCACTGCAAGAAGCTGTTCCCTTTTCTTCATAAGGACTTCATATTCATGCGGATCATAGCCCTGTGCTGACCTGTTGTCGTGTATCTGCCTGATCCTTTCTTCTGTATATGCCAGTTCCGCCTGCGCCTTCATAATTGTTTGCATGTCTGCCATTATTATCACTGCCTCTGTATATCGATCCTACGTATATATTGTTTATGAGGGGGAAACATGACTTTCATGTGCGTTTTAAGGTTCCGGCATGAATGGTTCCGGTAATTTCTATCCATTCCGTGTGATATAAAAAGACATGCATATATATACTATGCACCATTAGTATGATCTGTTGTTGAAATTTACCCGTATTGAGGGGAGAACAATTCAAATGGAAACGAAGAATACGAAAATAGAATACAGGAGCCAAAAACGGTCCTACGTGCGAAGAGATTTAATGATGCTGGTGGTAATTGCCACATTTGTAGCAATATTATTCTCCATAGGCCTTTCATATTTCATGCTGATTTCTTTCATCGTTGATCTCCTGATGATCTGTCTCATAATAGCTTTTCTGAGCATGATGCTGAATGAGAATCTCTTCAGGATGATAATATCCCATATGAAGAAAAAATAATTTTGCCAAATGTCGTAATTAAGCATATGCTATTAAAAACAGATAAATAACGGAACGTGATATTGGATCACGGCTGATCTTGCTGAGCTTCTGATGTTTGAACATTCCTCAATAAGGGTTGTTTTCAGGGAGAAAAAAACCGATGTTTCAGTTGATTTTTTCAGGGGATTTAATGATTATCTTGTAAACGACCATGTTGCTGTCGAGGAAAAGATACTGTTTCCTGTAATAGTGGACAATGACTGGAAAGACAGGCAGGAATTCGCCAGAACTGTTTCCAGGATACAGGCTGATCATAAACTTATTGAAACTCTTGCGAACAATATTATCAGGTGGCATGAATCTGGCAATGAGGATCTTTATAAAAGGAGGATGCCGGATTTTTTCAGGATACTGACCGATCATAACCTTTCAGAAGAGGACCAGATATTCCCGAGATGGAAACTGATTGATGAATCGAAGAGAAATGATGCAATCAGGGATGC
>JABEBX010000534.1_pt1 | contig 49574 bp, 66 predicted proteins | sample 7245971 | NCBI WGS metagenome assembly JABEBX01 (sample SAMN14506365, study PRJNA622280) | hot springs metagenome | biome: hot spring [ENVO:00000051]|acidic hot spring [ENVO:00002120]; feature: spring [ENVO:00000027]|sediment [ENVO:00002007]; material: sediment environment [ENVO:01001048]... | reverse complement strand
GCCGGGGGTACACGTTGCCGAGGACGGAGTCATCCCGGGAACCGGGAATCGATATTCGTAGGTTGTAGCGGAGGCCGCGGCTGACGAGAACAGGGCCGCAAGCACCACAAAAGTAAGGTACCGAAGACGGGATGGAGTGGTCTGGAACATGGTCTGCCTCGAGCTGATGGTCAATATCTAAGTATATAGCTATCCAGCCAGATTTTCCGCCGCTGACGACCTGAACGCTCCTAGGCCTGGACCGCTGGTCAGTCCAGGATAACGGCTGTACCGTAGGCGGTGATTTCGTTCAAGGCCGTGCCCTTGTCATTGCCGATCTGGCCTGAGTCAAACCTCATCCCCAGGATGGCATTCGCCCCCACGTCCGCCGCTTTTTGTGCCAGGTCGGCAATGGCCGCTTCTCGATTGTCAACCATCAGCTTGGTGTACCCGCTCTGTTCGCCGCCGAAAGCCTGGCGGAGACCGCCGGTAAAATTTCCGACAGCGGTCCGAGACCGGACGCTGGTACCGTAGACAGTACCGATAACTTGCTGTACCGAATGCCCGGGACATTCGTTAATGGTGAGGATCAGGACGGAATCAATCTTGCTCATGTGCGAAGCTCCTACGGAGTGGAACGGGTTTCGAGTACAAAGTGCGGGGTTTTATCAAAGTTGTCGAAATAGTCCTGGCTCTGCTGCAGGCAGCCAGATAGGCCGGAAGCAGAGGCCGGAAGCAGCACGAAGCTGCCGAAGTCTCCCTTGAAATGGGATTCCAGCCCAGCTCGCAAATCCGGCAGCTCGAAGCGCACACCTAGAGCCGAACCCTTGCTCAGGTGTTTCTTGGACAACCGGGCCTGGTCCCAGAGAACAACTACTGCGGCCTCACGGAATTCGACCGTGGTATGCACCAGCCATTCAGTCTGCAGGGCTGCCAGCATGGCCAGATGCAGCATCGGCCTTTGCTCGGCTAATACCAGCCACAAGGCGGTAGTGGTCAGGAGCGGTACCGCCGTCATATCCAGGCCGAACCGCCGCCAGGGCGCCTGACCGATCCCCAGTTTCCCACCGCGGACCCGGGCAGAATGAGCATCCCCGGCCCAGGGGTCCAGAGCCTCGAATCCGTCAAAAAGGGAAAAAGCAGATGGGATGAATCGGTGCAGCCAGGCAGCCGTGTCCAGCTCTGTCTCTGGTGCTGGGCTGTTTTCCGGCCCGGAAAACGGCAAGATACGTGGTAGAGCGTTCACAGCAATCCGTCCTCTTCCCGCTTTCGTTTGCCTGTCGTTCTTTTCGGGGCTTTCGATGCAGAGCGAGCCTGCGGCTTGCGGCTCCCTTTTTCCGGTTTTGTCGTTTTCGCGGGGGAACTGAACGCGGTTCCAGGTTTTCCTCCCGTATCCGAGAACAGTGCCGAACATTTCGGGTAACCAGAGCAGCGCCAGTATGGCTTACCAGACTTGCTGGTGGCTTGAATCAAACCATGTTTATGACAGATCGGGCAAAGCGGGGCATCAGCTGCTGGCTGGGCACCGAACTGCGCGCCCGGGGCTCCCTGCGCGTCCGCAAAGGCGGCCTTGCACCCCGTGTTCTGACAGGACCAATACGCAAGACCTTTCTTGCTTTTGGCGGGGTATAGCGTCGGTTGCCGGCAGACGGGGCATTCCCGGCCTGGGGTGGAATTGGCCGCCAAGTTGGCCAGCTCCTGGTTGAGATGCTGGTAGTTCTCGGCAATCACCTGCAGATAGGTCTTGTCCCCTTGTGCGATTGCGTCCAGGTCTTGTTCCATCCGGCGGGTAAACGGCAGATCCACGAAGCTAAAAGTTCCGACCAACGAATCGACCACCGCCTCACCCAGGGGGGTGGCGTACAAAAACTGCTTCGATTCCCGTACATACTGGCGTTTCGTGATGTTGTCGAGAATCGAAGCATAAGTAGAAGGCCGGCCGATTTCTTCCGTTTCCAATTTTTTTACCAAGCTGGCTTGGGTATAGCGCGCAGGGGGCTTGGTCTTTTTCTCCAGGACCTGCCCAGAACTGGGAACCAGTACCATCCCGGCCGTTAAGGCGGGGACCGGATTGTTTGGTTCGGTAGTCCCACTGGCATCCGTCTGATCACCACCAGTGGCCTTTAGCCAACCCGGGAAGGTAAGCATACGGCCCCGTGCCTCGAAAAGGATCGGTTTACCGTCCAGGGCAGCACCTTGCAGAATGGCGGTACGAACAGCGTATCGGGCTTCCTCCAGCTGGCTGGCCAGCGCGCGCAGCCGAATTAGGCGGTACAGCGCTTGTTCGTCCGCAGTGTTCCCCGCGGTCCGATCGGAAATATGGGAGGCTCTGATCGCTTCGTGGGCCTCTTGCGCCCCCGGTTTGGCTTTCCAGGTCCGCTGGCGCTGCAGGACAGGCAGGTTTTTGGATGAAGCATAGGCCTGGATATCGGCAAAAGCTTCCTTGGAGAGATTGGGGCTATCGGTACGATGGTAGGTGATGGCTCCCTGCTCATACAACTTCTGGGCCAACTCCATAGTTTTTTTCGGGTCCATTTTGAGGACCAGACTGGCAGCCTGCTGCAGCGTCGAAGTCGTGAACGGGGGTGGCGGGGCGCGACGCGCTTCACTGTCCTTACAGGACTTAACGGTAACCGGTGAAGACCGCGACACCCGTTCGGCGAAGGGCCGATCCATGAAGTAGGGGTTTGCTTCTGAAACGAACTCAGGAGCCAGTTGCCATTCCGCCGACCAGGCCGAGGTCTGATCATCTTTATCGTCGAACAGCAGTTGTGCTGAAAAATGCCGGGTTACCTGAAATTTGTTGATCTCGCGTTCCCGCTCTACCACCAGGCGTACGGCGGGGCTCTGAACCCGGCCGGCCGATGCGGTCTCTCCGACCTTACGTGAGACCAGAGGACTGACCATGTAGCCCACCAATCGATCCAGCACTCGACGGGCTTCCTGGGCCGACGCCAATGCCTCGTCCAAGGCGCGGGGGTGCGCGACAGCCTGTCGGACCGCGGTTTCAGTAATCTCCCCGTAGGTCACTCGTTTGGCTGCTTTCAGACCCAGGACTTCCCTGAGATGCCAAGCGATTGATTCGCCTTCACGGTCAGGGTCGGTCGCCAGATAGACGCTTTTCGCAGAAGCCACCAAGCTTTTCAATTTGGCGGAAACTTCCTTACCCCGTATCGTAAGCTCGTAACGGGGTTTGAATTCCGGGGGAGAAACCCCGATATCACCGGTAGGCAGATCCCGGATATGCCCGACACTGGCGGCCACCATCCAGCCGGGACCCAAGATCGAAGTCAGCTTTTTGATCTTACCTGGGGACTCTACGATCAACAGATTATCGGCCATCGAAGTCTCCGATAGGTAGGGGGATTTGGGTGCCGGCTGGCGGTCTTGTTTCCAGAACTTCCGCCAAACTTAATTCACCGATGGCACGACTGACAGCAGCCCTGGCCGCTGTGTTTGTCAGCTGTTCGTCAAGCCGCAGTAAGTCAGCTTCCAGACTCCGGAACAAGAGGTTGCGGTTCAAGGCTGAGTTCCGTAGCCGCCCAGCATTTTTTCGAACTGCTGCTGCTGTTGCTGCTGAGTGGCCGGAGACCCCGGATCCGGGTTAAGCATGGTCGGCGCGGCGGGGGCGGGGGTACCAGAGGCGCTAGAGGCTCCAGCGACTGCCGATTTCGGCGCGATTAGTCCCGTGCCGGACGCTATGGCCATCATGCAGGCTTTTTCCTGACCCATGGTCTGGGTTGCCAGCGCCGCATCCATCTTGGCCACGTCTTTCGGGTTCATTTTCGAACTGGCCCGGAGCACACGCCATTCACCGGGAGTGGCCAGGATCGCGTCGACCGAACAAGTGCAAAAGGCTTTTGCAACCGGCCGAGCGCCGGTTCCCATGTGGGCAACCATTGCTGACTGGCATTGCGGCATGAACTGTTTGCGCATCTGCTGCCGCTGTGCCTTCGGCGCATAGTCCAAAGTAAAGTGGCCTTCGGCGGCTCCCGGCTGACAGTATTTACTGGCTACCGGGCAAGGTGGAGTCCCGGCCTGGGCCAGGCCACTTCCTAACAAACCCAACATCAGTAACCCAGCTAACTTGCGCATCATCCGTACCTCCGTGTAAGTGTTTGTTAAAGTATAGCCAAGGTTTATCCGTGAAGCAAGCACGGTGGCCGGTCAATACCGGCAAGGCGGGATGGCGGACTTATTGATGCCGAGTTTCCCCGCCGCCAACTCGTAGATGTCTTCGATGTCTACAGTGCAAACCAATCCGTCTCTATTGTAAGCTTGCGCGGATCCCGTGACATAACGCAAGTTCTCGGCCCCGGAGTCCATCGTGATCAGGATCTCTCCGTCTCGGAGAAAAGGTACGACGTGTTCCTCGAAGGAAAACTCGATTTCATCGCCATCTTCCCCGTAACAGCTGGAAGGCCATCCGCCGTATTCATCACTGGACAGAAGCGCCACCCTGCCGTCCGCCTGTTCCACGATGGTAATGTCAAAATCTCCAAGAGATTTCTTTAAGGCTTCCAAATCGGTAACGCGAACGTAATTGCTTCGGGCAGCACCATACCAATCAGCCATTTTATTTTCTCCTTCGGTAAATTGTCGTGCTTAACTACATCTTTATTATATCAATATTCTAGTTATTCTCCAACGAAAGAAACCCAAGCAGGGTATAAGGAGCCATCTGGCACCTTCCTTGCTTGGGTAGCGAACTTCTAGCGGAGGTCGTCGGCCCGTAACCGGTCCAGCCGCTGTCGAAGCTGCTCGGCCCGGTGCTGTAGGGTTGCGGCCCGGGCGTCCATGCCTTCGGCCTGTAACCGTTCGGCCCGGAGCTGCAGCCGGTGTTCCACTTGTTCCAGATGTTCTATCCTGGTAGAGCGGGTCCAGTGCCGGCGGCCATGCCATCGCTGTGGCTCGACTTGGGCTTCAGGGATGACGGGTACAACGGGTTGTCCGGCGGTTACCGATAGCACCGGGGAAACAGAGGATGGTAGACCATCGGCAAACGCTCCGGTAGCCACCGCTGCCAGCATCGCGGCCGCGGTCAGACGCATCTGGTTTCTTCGTTTTCTCATATTTTCTCCTTTGTCAGGGGTGAAAGAGGAAGAAGGCCCTTCCCAGTATAGTTCCGACAGGAGAGCCGAAAGAAACCACTGATTTAGACACTGCCCCAACCTTGACCACGGCTGATCGGCGTAATGCAAAAAGGAGACCAACGGTCACTGTCCGAAAAGGTTGCGCGTCGGAGAGACGCAAGGATCGTTTCCTGGCAGACGTACATAAACGATCCTTCCTGGGTGTCGGCCACATTCAGCATACCGTTGGTGAGTCTTAGGATACCAGCTATTCAACCCTTGTCAACCAGGTCCAGAAGAAGCCTTGCTAGGCCAGTCCTAAGGGCTACATGACGTAGCCTACTGGCGGGGTTCCTCGGGTTCAGACCAGGTCAAGGCTATATGGCTGGCCAGATACAGAGCGTCCAGTAGGTCTGGTACGAACACCAGCGTGGGGCAGCTAAGATCAGTGTGGCCTAGCGCCAGGATCTGCAGCTGATCTGTGCTCCCATCCTCCCGTACCAACTGGCAGATTACGGTGTCTACCTCTTCTACCCTGCGTACCAGGACTCGCATCCGTACTACCCTTCCAAACTTCTGACGCAATACCCCCTTGAGCCAGTCAACCCGCCTGCCATTAAGCCCCTTTATGTCATTAGGGAAACCCCGGTTGAAGATCGGCTCCCTATCCAACTCTTCTTGCCCTGACCCATCCCCCGTAGAAGCCGGATATGGCTGCTCTGATCCCGTGAAACCCCTGCACATCCCCATTCCTCCTTCCATTGCTACCCCCCCCAAGTTAACCCTACCTACCGTAGTAAGACCTACCGTAGTAAGACCTACCGTAGTAAGACCTACCGTAGTAAGACCTACCATCGGAAGACCTACCATCGGAAGACCTACCGTAGTCGGAAGGCCTTCCGTCCTGATTTCTGGTGAGGCTGAGCTAGCAGAGACAAAAGCTTACCCTAACCCTGATACCAGGGCCGGCGCTTTCGTCTCCTCGCTCTGCTGTACGACATCCTGAATTCCGGAGCCGGCGTCGCTTCGCTGTCGACCTGAATCTGTTATAGGACGATTCAGTGGCGGGTTCAGGTGCACTATACACCCCCAGGGCAGGTCCCGTCTTCGCTTCTGTGCCGTTTTCCCTGGTGTCCATTGTGGCGGCTTGGTATCTCAGCGCCAATCGAGAGCCTGTCGGCCGACGCGTATCGCTGAGCGAGACCAGGTATGCTGTCCGTCGGGCGGTAACTTTATCTCCCAAGGGAAAGCGCGCCGAACGACCGATACCGAGTCTCCGCTAATATAGCAACAGTTTTTCCACTTCCGCTGCAGGCGTCCGATCCTCCCGGACAGAACGCTTGTGCCGTAGCTTATAGCTTAGATATACTATACACCACCTAAGGTAATTTACAAGGAGAACCCATGCTAGCCGCTCTTCAGTCTCGAGGATGGATCCTGCGCGGTGTGCTGAGTTTGGTGTACTTCTCCGGGTCCCACCTCGCAAGTGCGGCTCCTATTCCGTTACACTGGCACTCCCGCCACGGTACGGCAGAACTGCAGGCCCGTATCGAGCAAATTCGCTTGGTTCCCACGGCCGAGGCACAGAAGCTCTTGTCCGGTTTCGGCAGCGCGCCGCTAACGCTGCACTCTGGTCCTTATTCCAGCGATTCCGTGCCGGAAGTGCGTCTGGCCCTGCCGAAGGGGGTCCGGTTTTGGTATCCGATTCTGGCGAGTAGCTATCCCCCTGGGGCGGAACCGCTGGCCCTGCACCGTGGAGAAAGGGTTGTCCTCCAGTACCGTCCGAATTGGCCTACCCTTCGCTTATTTCCTGCTCAGGAGCACTCCAATGTCCGATGAACTTCATTCCGTCCTGGAATCCCAAGGATGCCAGCGTCAGCCCCTTCCGACAGGGCTTCCAAAAACTCCCATATCTGCCTGGAAGACTGCCGACGGTCTCTTTTTCCAGGTTCAACAAGAACGGCAGGCCATCGCTTTCCTCATGCCGTTTACGGGAGTACCCCCTGAGCAAGGCCAGCTGTTGGCGGCGCAGCTAACCATTAGGCTCCCTTTCAGCAAATGGTCGGCCGTCTCTCTCAGCATCCAGCCTGATCGCATAGCTACCCCGAGCCTGCTCGGAGTCTGGTTTCTGTTCGAACCAAAAGTAGGGTGGTCTGAGGTAGTGACCCAGTGGTTACGGGAAATCAGCGTGGCTGCTCTTGCCGTGACAAGCCAGGCCCAGAGCCAGGCGCTAGCCGCTTTGGAACGGAATCCCTTGCAGCTGATGCATTAAACCCAGAAAGGAGAGTTGCAGATGCCCGCAGAACTTTCGTCTAACGCATTACGTAGCTTGATAGACAGTTTGTTATCACATTCTTCCGAGTGGGCCGCGGGAGCCACCCAAGGATACCGCATGGCTTTTTCGTCGGAGCTGCGAACCGCCCTACGGGAACAGATGACAGCACCGGAACGGAAGATTCTGGACCCCCTGCTGGTTGAGCCTACCTGGGAGGAAGTGCTGGAAAGCACTAATCCAGTCGTGTTGCAACAAGCCTGCTGGGTGGCGGAGCGCTCGTCCCGCCCTTTTCTGGCTGATAGTTTCGCTGCTTTGGCCGATGTTCTGGAGGAAGCCCAGTTCACCAGCAACGACCCCCTAGTGACTTCGGATGCCAAGGTTTTTTAGACCTTCGGAAATCACCCCGCCCAGCGGTGTCCAGCTTCTACTCTGGACCATCTGGAACCGCCCGGTCCTTGGTACCTGGAATCCCCAGAGTTTTAGCGCCTGGTTTCCCTTAGCCCTTCTCGATCCGATCGACGGGCTGAAAATATTGCCGCCGGCGGGGACGACTCTTTTGTTGCGTCCAGCTTTTGCTCCGTGGGTCCTGGGCCAGGCGTTGTCGGCCCGTGACTATATTGCATGGGCCCGCATCCCGGATGCGCCGCCGCCCGCCGGAGGCCTTCCGGTAGCCTGAAAGGAGCTCCCATGCAATTAGAACCATCCGATAAAGCCGCGTTCGAAGACATTCTGACTCGTCGAATCCGGCTCAAATCACAGCAAGACCAAATCAAGGAAGACATCAAAGCCTTGGCCGAAAAACTGGATATTCGCGTTTCCCAGGTCAATAAGATCCTAGGTCTGGTCGAAAAAGAGCGGTCCAAAGGCGCGATTCTGGAAGAGGAGAAAGACAACCTCGAAACGGCCCAAGAAGTTGCTTGAGTCCAGTGTCCCGCCAGTTACCAGGGGCCGCTAGCCCCTTTCGTAATTTTAGGGCACTGCTCGTGCTGCATGGCAGCACGTACGCTTTGGCCCTGCTGGTCGTGCCGTATTTGCTGCACCTGTTCGGACCGGCCCGCTACGGTCATCTGATCATGGCCCAAACTCTGGCGGGCGCTTTCCTGATCCTCGTGGACTATGGTCTTTCGTTCAGCGCCACTCAGGCTTTCTCCCAGTGTCGGGAGGATCCGGAAGCCAGCGGTCGCCTACTGGCTACAGTGCTCGGTACCAAAAGCAGCCTGGTGCTCGTCTGTTTTCCGGTATACCTGGCAATCGTATGGGTTATGCGGTTACCCCTAGGGCTCTACCTCCTGACCTATGGTTCGGTACTGGGCAGCGCCTTGTTTCCGAACTGGGCCTTCCAGGGCCTGGAACGGATGGCTATTATCACTCGCCTGCAGATTGTTTCCCAGCTTATGGTTCTGTTGCTGCTGGTGGCTTTCGTGCATAGTTCCAGCGATTTGCTGCGAGTGGCGGCAATCCAGGGCCTCTTCCCTGTCCTTTCCGGGTTAACCGGACTCTACCTGTTTTACCGCATACATCCTTTGGTCTTACAGCGTCCGCGGTGGACTGAGATGCGTAGGCTGCTGCAGGCTGGGTTTCCGGTACTACTGGGGACCCTATCCGCTTTTCTGTTCTGTTCCGGCAATATCTGGCTGACCGGGGCGGTGGCGGGAGCGGCGGCTGCCGGCCTCTACGGAACTGCTTGGAAACTATTGACCCCCTTCTCTGGGTTGATCGGACATGTGCAGACCGCCGTGTATCCAAGACTCTCGCGCTTACGGAAACAGGCTTCCGCGTCGCAGCTCCGCCGTTTCCTGCGGCTTTACGCAATTATCTCCATCGGCGGCGCTGCCCTGGTAAGCCTTTTTTTGGCTCTGTTGGCTCCCCGAATCCTATGGATCATAGGGGGGCGGGACTACCTGGAAGCCGTCCCTGTTTTTCGGGTTCTGGTTATGACTCTACCCTTGATTGCGCTGAATACTGTGCTTACCGGTTCCGTACTGCTCAATAACGGCCGCCGCTGGACATTCGGTATCGTTTTGCTATTGACGGCGATCTTTGATGTTCCAGCCGTTCTGAGCGGCCTGCACTGGGCCGGGTCACAGGGCGCCGCTGTGGGCTATGCTGCCGCCGAGGCCTTCGAGTTGCTGGTTTTCTTATCCTTCTGGGTCTTCCATGCCAGGGGCAATCTTTCCATTTCTGCTATACCGGAGACATCATGAGTTCCGTCGGTGTGATCATTCGTACCAAAAACAGACCCTTCCTTCTTGGCCGTGCGTTGCGTAGCGTGCTGACCCAGGAAGCGCCTCCGGCCGAAATAGTCCTGGTCAATGATGGCGGGGAAACACTGGCCACCTCCGAAATATGGACAACCGTCAGTAAAGCCAAAGGCGCGCATACCCGCCTGCGTTTGCTGGAACTGCCGGCCAGTAAGGGGGTAGGAGCTGCCGCAAATGTTGGGCTGGCGGTGTTACAGACAGATTTTATAGCGTTGCACGATGATGACGACAGTTGGTCTTCAGCTTACCTACGGGACACCCTGGCCGCTTTCGAGGCCCAGCGTACCGCCGGAAGTTTTCCAGTCATGGTAGGGGCTCCCGTCGTACAGATCCAGGAGAGCCTCGGTCAAGAGCGGGGTAAAAGCCTGGAACACAGCCGGCAGCCGTGGTCCCCGGGATTGCCTGTCGGGCCTATTTCCCTTTCCCGGATTCTGCTGCACAACGTGCTACCCCCCATCGGGCTGGTGTATCACCGGGATTCCGTCGTCGCCGTCGGAGGTTGGCGAGAGGATATCCCGGTTCTGGAAGATTGGGCGCTAAACCGGGCCTTGTTACTGCGCGGAAACGGATACTGCCGGGACGGAGCGCCCGCCTTTTACCATGTTCGGGCGGAAGCCAGCGATGACTATGCCAACACGATCGTGGCCAGGCGGCGGCAACACTTGGAAACCCGAGAACGGTTATTGAACGAGTGGTTGCGGGAGGATCTGCTGCGAGGTAGCTTCGGCCCCGGTTTGTTCGCGCATTGGCAGCTGCAGGCGAAAGAGCAGATTGAGTTGGAGTCTGCCATTCTCCGCGAATTACGGCAGGGAGCCTGGCTACGGGACGGTAAGGCCCTGTTTCGCCAACTTCGAAGACTTTGGTCCAAATGAGTTCAGCCGGAACGGCGGTTATAGGCCTCCGTCGATACCGGCCAGCAGTTTGATCAGGTCTCGACGGCCAATCAGCCGGATGGAGTTATGCCGGGCCAAGGTGATAGCCGCCGAAGTGAAACGGCTGTTGGTGACGACAAGGCCACCCTGCGCCCGGTAAACCGGGATCGCGGCAACTACCTCCTGCACCGCGGTAAGCCCCACCGCCCCCCGCCACCGCTTGGCCTGCACCACCAGCCGCACACCGTCCCGATCTGTCAGCACCACATCCGCTCCAAAATCCCCGGAGGTCTTGGTCAGTTCAGCCTTATAGCCCATCCTCTGGAACAGCTGCTGTAGCAGTCTCTCGAAATCCTCCCCGGAAAGACGATCTACCTCCTCTATTCGGGATGCCTTCAATCGGCTTCGATTCCAGGCCTTCCGGAACAATAGTAACCCTAGCAGAATGACTACGCCAACCACGAGACCGTTGCGCAGTGCTGGATGCTCGTTCAGGAAATTCAGTGCGACCAGGAACCCCAGGCCGACTATCAGCCAGACCGTTATCGCGCGGCGGAACTTATGGAAATGTTGTTTTCGCCGTGCAGGCCTGCGGCGCGGAACCAAGGAAGACATCGTGTTTTCCAGCATGATGGACCATCCAACGGCAATATAGCTTGCCCTAGGGACAGACCAAGCTGGTGTTTGCATCCGCAGATGGTTTGGTATACTATAGTTATAGTTCTTTTGGTTCTGCAGTTGGTGCTCCTGGCCGCTCAAGAGCGGCATTTGTCGGGAAGGAGTAGTCCTTCCCGCTTTTTTTAAAAAAAACCGAACATTGGAGATAGATTATGTCAAATAGTAGGATCGGTGTTTACGTAGATGCCGAAAATATTGGTAGGAATGGTGGCTATGCCATGCGCTATGAAGTGTTGCGGCGCTTTGCCGAACGGTTTCCTGGATCTGAGATATTGCGGCTGAATACCTACCTGGCCGTGGATCAGGAACGTATGCGTGTGGATTTCGAGTATCGGGCCAATATCAACAGCTATCTGCAGGCCGTGCGCGACGTTGGCTGGAAGGTAGTAGAGAAACCGGTTCGGTGGTTCGGGGATCCTGACGGAATAAGAACATCCAAGGCCAACTCTGATCTGGATATGGCGGTGGATATGATGTTGCAGGCCGACCGTCTGGATCAAATCTTGCTGGTCACCGGCGACGGAGATTTTCTCCCTGTTGTACGCGCCCTGCAAAACAAGGGGTGCCGAGTGGAAGTTCTGGGTTTTCAGAATGTTTCCAGGGATCTGCAGCATGAAGCTGATTCTTTCTATTCCGGCTATCTGATCCCGGGTCTCCTCCAAACCAATGCCTCCAGAACCCCTTGGGGGGAGCTCGGTTCTCGGGTCCGCGGTACTTGTCTCAAATGGGATCTGAATAGGGGATACGGGTTCTTGCGGTTTCTGACCAGGTTCTCTGGCCCCCTGTGGCTAGGAGATACCCGTCAGGAGGAGTCTCCCTATGATTCAGCCTTCCTGCACTATTCTGAACTGCCGCGAGAGTTCAACCACGCAGACCTACCTAGTCGCAGTATTATCCTGGAGTTCGACCTGGAACCCGGGGATCCGGAAAAGGGTGGTTTTATGGCCAAACGTTGTCAAGTGACCTATCGTTACGATGGCAAAAGTCTACCTGAAACCTGCCGGGCAGACCAGGGCCAGACGAGCGAAACTCTTCCTGAGCCTACCCCGGCAGAGATTGAAAATTGATGAAAACCCCCATCAAGCGACCCCCCGGGCACAATCGCGGTTAAGACAGCGTTTCAGGCTATTGCCATTATGCTGATTCTTTCCCTGGCTGGGGGCCTCGTGATTTTCCTGATGATCAACGCAGCCGCCCTGGTGCTGGGCCTAACCCCGGGAGTGACTAGAGCCGCGGTAATGATCGGGCTGGGGTTTGAGGTGTTGGCAAGTGCCATCACCGCCGCGTTTTTTATCTGGAGACATCGGTAGGAGACAGTCATGTATTACCATCGTCAAAATTACATCGCTTCCGCGGTACTCGCTGGCATCCTGTCGGTACTGACGCTGGCCCCGGTTTCAGCCTATGCTGAGCGGTACCTGGACCGGGCCGCCATGTCAGACGCAAGGAAAGATCTGACCCAGAGTCCTGAACCAGGATATGCCCTGGACGCGAATCAAGTGCTTCGTCTTCCGGAGAGCGGCCCGCCCCGCATGATCATCCTTGGTGATAGTATCTTAACGGGGTGGTCCGGCTATTTTGCTCACGTATTTCCCCATGCGCTCATTGATGGAAGAGTCGGTCGCCAATTTTCATCGGCCACCCCAATCTGGAACAGTTTGCGTGCTAAGGGTTTAACGCGAAGTGCCGAAACCGTAATCGTTGAGCTGGGGACCAACGGTGCCGTCTCGCAGCCAGGCATGCAGGCCTTTCTTCGCGAGGTAGGAAACCGTCAGGTGTTTCTGGTTATGCCTGAAATGCCGCGTCCCTGGGCACCTGAGGTTCGTGACGTGTATAGGAGGATGGCTCAGGAACACCCTGACGTACACTTAGTCCGGTGGGACCTTTTGAGCCGGAACCATCCCAGCTATTTCTGGGAAGACCAGGTGCATCCAAACTGGAAAGGGATTCAAGTGATGGTGCAGGCCATCCAACAGGCGGTGGCGAGAAATAGGTCTGCCGCTCGGCCCTGACGACGACAGGCGCTATATTCTCCGTCGTTTATTTCGAAGTAACTGACCGTCCAGACCGCCATAGGTTTGGTTCAGCATGTCCACCATCTCTTTTGTACGTTGGTTCAGTGCGGTGATGGATGCGGTTACCACACAACGCCTCTCCACCCCGCACTGAACCACGGGGTCGCCGAGGCCGGAGAGTTTTGATGCTTCCCATTCGTTTCATCCGTAGTTCTGTTTTAGTTATGGCGTTAAGTCTGGCTGGTTCAGGAATCGCCCTTGCCGATGGCTACTCTGCCTCTTTGTCACTCGGTATGGACCATATCTCCCTGGGGTCCCTGAACCTATCTCTACCCATGGGTATGTTGCGTCTGCACGAGAAGACCGGTTCATTCTTGTTGGGCCAAACCCTGTCTTACGGTAGGGATTTGTCGCATAGCTCAGATTCCATCCTGGAAGGCGCTATTCATGCTCAGTACCTGGATTCATGGGCCTCCGGCGCAAATTGGTCGATCACCCCTGAAGCAGGTCTCGGCTATCTGACCTTGCAAGGTTCCGGTAGCAGACTGTCAGCGATGTATGCCAATGCGGGCCTGAGTGGAACTTATGCCGTTACTTCGGCATTAGCCGTCACCGCCAAGGCCATGGGCGGCACTGATTTCGGTTTGAACTTGCCGAACGGATTGCAGGGAAAATCCGGCCTGACTTATTCCGGGACAGCGGCGATCGATTGGGGTGTCGGTCCAGGGAGTCTTTCTGCCGGTTACCGGTACCAGCATCTCCCTTTGCTATCAGGTACTCCCCTGGTTACAGACCAGTATTTTATCGGCTACCGCGTCACGTTTTAACTGGCGGCACCTGTGCTGTTGCGTAAACACCAACTCAGGTGCTATACTAAGCATATCGGAACTAAAAATTCCGAATAGTCGAAACCTTGAGTTCGGCTCAGTTCCGGAATGGTCCGGACGTCTTCCATCAAAGGAGTTTAACCATGCGTAAACAGCTTGTACTGGCCGTAGTCCTTGCTCTGGCCTCCCCCGTTTTTGCCGTCTCCGCTTTCGCCTCAGCCTATTCCGGTAACAGTGCCATCCTGAATGCCAACAACGAGGTAGGCGTCGCCGCTACCGGCACCCTTACCAACTACCAGGAGCACGTTCCAGCCGTATATGGCCCATCCGACACGGAAACGGGTGTTACCCCAGGCTTCGCCGTTAAGGGCAGCTATATGGGTAATTTCATGGGTATTCCCAATGCCTACGCCGAAATCAACTATGGCTACAGTACCGGCGACATCACCTATAAGGGCGCGGTGGGCGGCAGCGGCGGATACACGCCGTACGATGGCACCGACGACATGACCACTAATCGTGTCATGGCCCGACTCGGTGTGGGCTTCAACATGACCTCGGATATGATGGTCACCCCGTATATTGCCGGGGGTTACCAGGAATGGAACCGGGACCTGAAGGGACCGTATGGCTATACCGAAGACTACCACGCCGGGTTGGTTGGGCTGGGTGCCAAGTTCCAGATGGCTCTTTCCTCCCGAATGATCATCGGTGCTAAAGCTGAATGCTTGGCGGTGATCGGCGGCAGTATGACCCCGAATCTCTATAACGGCATGTATGGTTCTGCCCAGTTCGGAACGTCCGGGGAAGAAGTGGCTGGACTTGAGGCCGATTATCGGGTCGTAGGCCCAGTGCATGCCTATGCAGGGATGGACTTCACCCACTTCAACTACACCGGCGGCGCTTTGAACTATGGTGCCTTCGAACCTTCCAGCTCCACTAATCAGTTCTCTATGGACCTTGGGGTTGCCTACAGCTTCAGCTAAGTCCTGCCAAGCCGGCGATCCGCGATGGGGCTTCGGCCCCTTCGCTGTTTTTGGCTGTTGCTATATTTCCCACAGCCCCACCGCGGGCTCTTTGTGGAGATCGTAATGCCGGTATCAACCTTTGTTCCCCGTTGGAGTCTTCTGGCGGTTCCGCTGGTCCTGAGCCTTTCTGGTTGTGCCTGGCTCCACTCCCCCGCTCCAGTCGTAAAACTGCCTGCCCCCACCCCACAACCGGTCTTGACCCATCTTTCCCCTACCTTCGCCGATGCTCGTTTTCATTTCGAGTCGGTATGGCATACCGCCTTACACCAGGGCCGACAGAATGCCATCTCCTGTGTCTCATTGGAAACGCCGGATAGCTCGGCCGCCGCCTTGGCCTGTTGGAACGACCTCAGCTACCTCTTCCGCTCCGACGCGCGATGGATGAGTGTCTCCCTGTCGCAGGGCTGGGTTATGACGAGGCATGCTGAGGAAGGGGTGGCTTTACTGCAGGCCGAGAAGTCGGCCCGGAATTTCTTCTCGCATTCGGCGCTCTGGGCCCGTGACTGCGGGGCGGACTTTTCGGAGTGCAAGGAAAACTCGGCCGCCTTGGGACCCTTGAAACTGGCGGTACAGAAGGAACTCGCCATTGCCCAGCCCTACCCTTACTGAGGTCCGACAACTGCTATGCTCTTATCGCGATTGAGAACCATTTTCGGTCATGTGTTGGCAGGTTTCCTGTCTACCGCTATTTTTGCGATGACCCCAGTAGGCGTCGCGATGGCTGCCCCGGCCCCGCAGCTGTTCCCCCAGGTCAATGCTGTTCAGATGGCCAAGTTGTTACAGACTTTGCCGAAGCCGGATGTGGGGGCACAGGCCCAGGCCCAGGCCGCTACTCGAGAGAGAACGACTTCTTCTACCGCAGCCAATCTAGCCATGATAGCCAGAATGAACGCCTTCGCGGAACTGGAACGCGCCCGTTAGCGAGACGTTCGGCCGGCTGGATCAGATCTGCACAAGCCCGGCTTTAGCCGTGGGAGGTTCAGCCGGGCCGGGCACTGGGCGACAGAAACCCCTTCCTGCGGATGCCTTTTGTAGCCGCAGGAAAGCTAGACCAGGATTACCCGCCACTCCCCCGCCAACCGGATACATTCGGGCAAAGACCAGTGCTGGGTCACCGTTCCCCAGTACATGCACAGCTTCGAAAAGAAGGTCTTCCGGATCTTCGGACACGCCCGGATGCGGCATATCCAGTCCGGTTGCCAGTACGGTACCAGCTTCCTCCAGTCGACACTTGAGCCACTCTATTTCTTCCGGGTAAAGCATCTTAATCGTTCTCCCTGTTATGTCCGGTATTTAGGTATACCGTAAATGTAACCTCTTTGTCAACACCTCAGCTGGGCCTAAAAAAACCGGCCTCGTTAGAGAGCCGGCTGAGAATATTAAAAGAGGTGGGCCAGCGAAACGGCCTGTAGCTTCTGATCCAACTTCGTTCCTTCATTGCTAAGCCAAGTTCTGATCAGCGTTATACCGACAGGGTCGGTTTCCCGTTGCTCAAAGAACACCAATAACGGCTCGATCGCCTCCCCGATGGGCGGAAATGAATCGTACTTCCGTCTTCGGCAACCCAGGACAACGGTACATCGTTGGCTTCCTTGACTTCTTTCTGGAACTCCAGCTCGTCGATTTCGTCTCCGAAATTCGCCAAGGTGTCCTCCAGCCAGACCAAATACTCGGCTATCAAGCCTTTCTCCTGCTGGGTTACCACGCCCCACTCTGCGTTAGTGCAAGCAGACTGAAGCCGTTCAAGGGCTTCGGTGATCCTTACTCCGCCACCCTGATACCCACCGGCTAAAGCCTCTTCTTGGGTGATCCACCGCCACATTGACACCCAGGAACCAGTGCCGTCTCCCGGGTCGGACAGAAAAACCTGATCGTCCAGTTCCAGCCAATCTGGCTCTACGTATTTCTTGGCTGCCGCGGCATAGGCGTTGTGTTCGGACGATACCCCGAACACTTTGGCGACATCGACCAGCGTCAAGCCGGCTTCCTGAAGAGCGCGTAGCTTCTCGATCAACACTTCCTTTTCCATTCTCTATTACTCCGTTAGGGACCTTTGTAATATAGCGCTATACCCTGAATCGCCGGCGTTGCCCACCCGCCATTTAGCGCGCCTACCAAGTAGCTTTTAGGGGCCGTTAGGCCTATACTGCAGCGTGCGGACACCGAATTAAGGGAATAAGATGGAAAAGAAGAAAATACAGCGGTTATCGAGGCCCGCGGCAAACTTGGGACTTGTTAAGGAGGAACAACTTCGGGAGGAAAACGGGCGTATCGCTTTTCTGATAGCGCGCGACGGACGTGCTGAAGCAGTGCTGGCTCTGAAGCGAATGCGAACGGCGTACCTGAACGCCATGAAGCTGCAAAAGAAAACAGGAAGATTCGGTTATGCCAAGTCTTCGGAATACTATCCCGGGTTCCTCGGGTCTCTGTTGGCTTTCAGGGCTTTTCTCAAAGGATGTTCCGCCTCGTCGTAGTCGAGAGCACCGGAACCTCTTCTTTTTCTCCCGGCAGGGTGTATTAAAGCCTTGCCGTCTGCTTGCCTACCGGCCGTGTTGCTATGCTTGTTATTGCCGTTACGGCTTTTTGGAGTTACATAAATGGGTATTCTTAGCACTCTTCGCAGCGAGTTGTCCTCCGGGGCAGAGCAACCACAAGTCCCCCAGCTTGCTTGCCTGCGATGCCCAGGGGTTACTATGGTCTATCGTGGAGCCAAAAGTCTGCGGGTCGGAGGCCTGAATGGCACTCTAGGTGCCGTCGGCGACCTGATGTTCGGGGCTCGGGATGAGGAGGCCTTGAACCAGGCCTTGGAGAAAAAACACGTCATCCATGTGTTTGTCTGCCCTGACTGTGGCGAGATATCGATGCTCAACGACCCGAAGCACGGGTTCTGACGGGGCCTTTTTACAAGCCCTGAAGTCCGGGGAGGTTCCACTCTAGGGCTCCAGCAACTGCGCTCAAGCAGTCGGCCGTGCGACATTGGATCGTAGTAACCCCAGAGTTCATCCGAAGATACTGGCGCCCCGGTGGTGCAGACTATATTATGGAGGCCATATAGGAGTACTACCATGTTACAGTCTTTGCCATCGGGAGCTTATGACTTTTGGTCCTGGACATTCGGTTTGTCCCAGGATGTTATTGCAGAAGTTCTTAAGCATGGAGGAATGCCCGCAGGGGGCGCCATTGCGGCGGCTTTAGACCCCCAGACTGCCCGAACGTTAGTTCCTGGAGATTTCGACATATTCGTCGAAAATGAATCCGCTTATCTCGCTACTAAGCGTACCCTGGAAAACGCGGGGTTTAGCGTATCAAAGTTAAGCATCATGAGCGACACCTTTGTGCGTACAAATGGGCGAACTCGGACCAGAAATCCCTGGGATTTCAATCGACCGGAAGCCTTGAAGCCGGTCCAGGTTATCCGGCCTCCTATGTTCAAACGTGGGCAAGCTCTGGATTTCTTTGATTTCACGGTTTGTTCCGCGGAATTGATAAACGACTTAGAGGTGGTGGTCCACCCCAGCCTGGCAGCCGACCGGGCCTCCAAAAGGTTGCATATAGTGAATATGCAGCATCCGCTCTCCACCTTGGAGAGGATTGCCAAGTACGTCAAAAAAGGCTGCTCGATCGACATAGTGGAACACGCTAAGGTGGTTCTGGCTATTTTGGACCTGCCGCCGGACATCATGGCCACAACAAAGAAAATCTTGGCGGAAGTGGAAAATAGGCCCGTTTCCTCCGAAACCATGTACCGGCTATTTGCCTTAAGCAAGATGTCGGTGTCGATTCCTGGCTCAGAATAGGCAACCCTGTTCCAGACTACGGATGGTCCTAGCGTTATTAAGATGGCTCCTCGGAGCCATCTTTTTTGTGTCCGCTACCCGAAGTAGGCCAGCGTGAGTAAGAAGCCTTGGCGGGTGTACAGGGCTTTACGATATTCTTAAAACCAGAATCCGGTTATGGTTGGAGACCCCATGGCTGTCGGAGACCCGCAAACCTAGGGGGTTCAGCAACCCTTCATGACTGGATCTTCCTGCGAAGCGGACCGGGTTAACCAGCGCTGCCGTGGTGGCGTTTTTCGCCCGTCAACGAACCAGGCCGTGTCGCAGGTCCGATAACAACTTACGAATGGCCGCATCCCAGTCCGAACCGCTCTTCTGGGTTTCCAAGAGGTCGCTCAATCTTTGCTGGACGGTTTGTGCCAGAAGTCTGGAACTTGAGTCTGTTATCGCCTTCCGTCGCGCGGCGGCCTGTTCGGGGCCTACCGCTTCGAGTGGAACATCAGGTTCCAGCAGACACCGGTCCTCGTCCCAATCGAACCCCGCATGAACGGCCCGCAACGGAACGACAGGCGAAGACCCAATGGCCCCCGGATTGAATACACTGATCACCACGCGATCCGTGTCTTTGGATAGTTGTTGCAACTGTTTAATGAGGTCTTTTACTTGCATTGTCATTCTCCATTAGGTCCTGGTTTCTGCGTATCACCAACGTCTCCAGTTAAGATGGATTATCATGGAACATAATGGAACTAATACGGCACAAGCCATTTGCGACGGTAGGCCAAACCGCTCCCGTAGTTCGCGGTACACAAGGTTCTGCAACTTCAACCCTTGTGACATCTTACCATTGGCAAAAGCCACAGCGGATGCGTGGTTCAAGGCCAAGCGATAAGCCTTTGCTGTTTCCGCAACCAAGTCCCGCTGATCCGCATCCAGCAAGAGTTTGATCTTGCAGGTCAGAGCTTGGGTTGTTGGCAGTGATGATGTATCCATGCTTGCAATCTTACCACGAAAGATTTATCTTGTGAAGCATTGGTGCGCTATTCCTCCCCGCCATTCATGGCGGGGATTTTCGCGCTGTTTGGTTGAACCAACTGGGGAAGCGGGTGGAAGTGGTGAATCTGGCTGATAACGACAAGGAAGATCTGGTACAGGATATGGTTGCTGTCATTTATTCCTTTAGCGCCAGGATGTATGGGCTACGCCGGAGCAAACGGCGAACCGAGCGATTGCTGTCCTGCCTAAAACAGGAATCTGCCGAAGGCGATACAGCATCAGTGGCGACTTCATGATACGAACCTACCCCTATAGCCATGCCGCCAATGCAGGTAAAGAACGGCAAGTATGGGATGTGTTGATGGCTTATCGGCGGTCTGCGCAGAAAATCGCTACCGATCAGTGGAAAGCGTTTTTTATCACTGGCATCATGGAAAAAGATGGCCCTATTTGTCCCGCGGGTCATAGCATTTCCAGAAGGTATCAACAAACCTGTCAGCGTCAGGTTGTCGGCATCCTGAAGTCCTGGCTGTCCAATCGCAAAAATGAGTTTAGGGCGCTGGTGACCCATTCCTCCATTTGGAATGACCAAACGGAAGCCGGCGTACAACTGCGTGTCCAATTGCTTTACATCAACAAGTACGGGCTGTGGTTTAGAGACCGCGTTACCATGCGAACCGAAGTCATTTCGCTCGAAGTCATGCGTTTGGCCCGTAATCTATTTCGTCGCTTGATGAATACACACAACAAACCTTCTTTTCGGCATGTGGGGATGGCACTAGATGCAAAAGTTGCCAGCGTAGAAAAAACGAACAAGGCACGCCATGCCACCTTCCCCTATTGGCTGACGTTGGCCACCTTGCATCCGGGTAAGCCCATCCATATCCCGTTGCGCGAGAATCCATACGCTCGGGCGGCTGACGGTGATGGCAAGGCCTTTGTGCAAATCAACGTACGGCGCGGCACTACTATAGACGGTCGGCCAGGTACACTGGATATTGCCAGAATCAAAGACGTGGCTCCGGTATTCCCATTGCGCACCAAGAAACCACAGATCGTGGATACAATTGGCATTGATGTTGGCTTGAGAACGCTAGTGGCAACCAGCACTGGAGAACTGCTGGGCCGCAATCTGATTGACCGCCTTAGCCAACTGGACGCTCAGATATCCCGTCTGGCTGCAGAACGCCAAAGACAAGGCCTGCATGTGCATTCGCGACGTTACGATACGCTGGTCAACCGGTTGCGCTCCTTCCTCAAGAACGAAATGGGACGGGTGCTGAATGGGCTGTTCGCGCGCGTACATCCAGCAAAAGTTGTCATTGAGTCCCTGGATTTTCGTAGTCCAGACTTATCAAAGCGCCTGAACCGCCTGATACAAAATTTCGGTAGGGGCTGGTTTCGACAGAAACTAGATATACTGTCTGAACAGTACGGCTTTCTTGTCGAGGAGGTGCATGCGGCGTATAGCAGCCAGACGTGCAAGTCCTGCGGCTATGTGGCGAAGAGCAACCGTTCTTCCCGGTCAAATTTTTGTTGCCGTTTATGCGGTAAAAAAGCGCACGCCGACTCGAATGGTGCGGAAGTTATCCGGCAGAGACGTTCTCTGCCGGAGTACGCACTGTGGAAGTCGAAACGGCAGATCCTTCAGTCAGTGATTCATCACTTTCTGGAGCGATGGTCCGGACGATTGTTCGGGCTGCAGGCAAATAGTGGCCTGCGTCTTGTTGTGGAAGGTAATCCCTACTTTGCGGATCACCGAGCGGCTCTTTGGCCGGGAAACACCACGACAGATTAACGGATTCCATGGGTTTCCATGGAATTTGGAACTATGAAATAGCACGGTGGCCCAGGCCAAACCTGAACTCACGAGGCCTAGAGCGCACAGCAAGGCCGGAAGGTGAAATCTCATTGTAAGATCCAAGGGGGGGCGATAGATAACATATATAGGAACAAAAAAAACCGGGCAGGAAGCCCGGTTTGAAAAGGTTAAGAATCAGTAGCCAGATTAAAGCTCAGTGCCGCATGTCGAACAGAACCGGTCATCAGGCCCAACCTCAGACCCGCACTCCGGACAAGTCGGATTGTACGGTTCGTTCAGCTCAGTGCCGCACTCGGGGCAGTAAGACATGCCTTCTTCAACCCGTTCCCCGCAATTAGGACAGCGACAAATATCGTCGCTCCCGTATACAGAAAAACTGAACGCTGGTTTCGGGTGCTCCCGGTCGTAATCGGTGTACTCACCGACCACCTCATACTTGCAACACCGACCCTTTGTGTTGTTGTAGTCGGCTGGAATGCTGACTACATCGGCGGGATTGACCTTGAGTAGCATGACGTGGCCGCCGGGTCCCCCAAAATGACTGAGGTAGTCGAGACTGCAGAAATGCAGCCCAGAACTGCAGGTGTTGTTAGAGTCATCGTCGACATCCGAACGAGGCATTTCCACCACCTGTCCGACAGAATTGTCGAACCTTCCCGAGTGATAGTCTTTGTAATCTGGCCTTACAATTTTGTAGGCCATGAAGTACCCGTCCTGAGTAATTGGCATGTTCCCAGCTTCCAGGAACGTATACAACTCCTTCCTAGACCGGTAACTTGGATTACGCTCAAGGTTGGCAAGGAAGTTAGCCATGGGGACTAGGTCGAATCCTTCTTCCCGCATCTGCAACATGCGGGAGCTGAGCGAATTGTCGACCACCTTGCCGTGCAAGGTGACCAAGCCATCCTCTCGAATTGCAACCCCGCTGTCACCAATCGCCTCCATACTTAAGGCCAACTCATCAACCTTCCGGTTGACCACGGCCAGGATGTCCGCTTCGTCAGCCCCGGCCTTCAGCAACTCTAGAACTTCGTCAAACAAGGGGCTGTCTACGGCCACGCTAACCGGCCGATCGGCCAGTACCATGGTTACTCCAGCCGGCGTCCTGATAAATGCAATCATTTTTTTCTCCTATCTACTTTCGGCCCTTCTCTCGGTCCCATACCGAGATGTTTAGTATAGCACTGGTGGCAGAAAAAAGCGACCCAGAAGGGTCGCTTGAAATCACATTTTTGAAAATAGTTGGCCTAATGAGCTCCATGCCTTACTTAAGTCGACCGAGTCAAAGGCTGGCGGATTCCCGATGAAAGTCAGGAACGGCCACGTTTTCAACCATTTGTCTTCAAGGCTGTCCAGATTCGCCTTCGGTACAGCGAACCCGAATAGGTTATAGGCTTCGGTTCGAAGCGCCGCTACCCGGAGCTCTTCCAAAGACCGCCCTTTTAGCCAGTTGCTGTCCAGATCTCGGTACATCGAACTGGATTCGCAATGTTGGGTCAACAATGTGTGCAATAGCCGAGGCATTCTGAGACCCAGCAAAGGAATACTGAGATTTCCTTCAGCAGCCATCACGATTTCTCGGGTTGGCTCCAGAGGAACTCGCTTGACTTCTTCCTTCATCCAGTCCAACAGGTTCGTCCAACCTGCTTTTTCGAACTTCTTCCGTTGGACCGCCGTCACCAGTGGGATGACAGTTTGCTGGATATCCTGTCCCGTACTGAACAAACCGTCAAATGCTTCCCGGGATAGGCCGTTTCGCTCTACTGCTTTGAAACTGGTGGCACCTTCCCCGACAACCATATTGATACCGGTTCCGGTTCTGGGCAGGAAAAAACCGGCAGGTTCAGTATCCAGATCCAGGGCCTTCTCCACGTAGCCGGAATTTAAAGATCTCGCCGACCACCCAAATCCACACAGAAACAACTGCTTCTGAGGAAGCCTGGAAATGTCTATAACCGAAACTGACAACGTGTCCCGCTTCGGTGCCTTCGGTAGGCTGGATTTCTCCGCACCCATGGTCGACACTAAACGAATCTCGTCGACCCCGAATCCCAGTAAAATTTCCCGTTGTCCCGGCGTAAGCGGCGGAAATACTGATGCTAGGGTGCCTTCCGGTTGATCTTTTAAGGCTTCCCGTAGATATTGGTGTGGGTTAACTCCCTTGTCATTCTCCAACATCACCCAGTTTTTCCCTACTACCGCCGAATTCAGGGCTTGATAGCCCCCTGCGATGTCTTTGCGTTGACGACACTCCGGAGTAGGCAATTCCGGAAAACTTTTCAGGAATTCCAAAACATCTCCCCGCCAGACAAAGTTCCACAACGGGCTTGATTCCTTGAACATATTCCCGTACATGTACTCCTTCGTACCGCTGGTCGCGGCCTTTTTCAGCTGCAGTGGAGTCCGATTGCTTGCTGCCATGTCGGCGTCTTCCCGTAGCGTCTGGATGTACTTATTTTGCAAGGTTACCAACCCTTGCTTGGTCATCCGGTCCAGAGTTAACTGCTCTCTGGAAGCTGCCACAGATAAGGAGCCTATCTCTGCCTTAAGAACCAAAATGGTTCTGATAGGCAAGCATTGCAAGGCTTCTGCGAACAGAGGTTCGTAGTCCGACACCTCCAAAGGGAAGGGATAGTAGACTCCTCCCATTAGAACGGCTACCCGTTCATCCCCAGATAAGTACCTAGGCGATTCCAACAACCCGAATAGAGGTAACGGTTCGCTCCGCCATTTAGGGGGAGTCAGTTCCTCGATTCCGAGCACTCGAGGCATCGGATCGAGCCATTGCAAAACTTCCTGAGCAGCCTGCTTAAATACGTGGATATCAGCTTCTCTTACCGGAAATCCGACCTTTACTCCGGTCGGCCATTCCGGTTCCACTGGTTTTTCGCTTATCAGCGAAATACGGGGTACTCCTTCCTCATTCAGGAAGGCTAGGTAGACTCGCAATACTCCCCCGTGTGCCGACTCGATGTAGAACTGATCCGTGTAGGCGAAGGGGGACTTGCTGCCGAGGCCGAAAGCCCCGGTGAAGTCGTTCGAGTCTTCCTTGGTGCTGGCGAAGTACGTTGTGTACAGCTGCTCTACGGCCTCTTTGCTCAGACCAGTTCCCCAATCCTTGACGTAAAACTGGGGTACCAGTTTATTGGGGATCATCACCTCGACGGGCTGTTTGTTTCCGGCGGCAATATGGCTGTCTTGTGCATTGCACGCTAACTCCCGGATCACCGCTTCTTCTTTCCGGGAGTACAAACTACTGCTCAATACCGCAAACGCCTTGGCGTTCGCTGCGATCCGAAATCCACCGTCGTTGCTCAGACCATTGCTCTCAATAATGGCACTACCTACGGCTAGCTTCATACAACCTCCTATCGATTAGTCCTGACACAGTATAGGCATTTGCCGACGCTCCGGCCCCCCTTGGTTGAGAGTCTGTCCGTATATCCGAGTGGCTGAGCTTCGGTCGAGCCCTTTCCCCGCCAGGATCCAGGCCATACTGGCCGACCTGATCCGAAAAATTGGACGATGCCCTGGATGATCGGCTAATGGGCGCTATATAGGCTAGGTCCCGGATATTTTACTGAGGTCATTTTTTGGAGGAGTATGCTATGCGGCAATATTTTAACAACCGTAGTTGCGGTATTTTCTGCGACGGATATCAGGATCGGCACAACGTGCCGGTGAGCGATACGGCTGCGGCGATGTTCCGAGCCCGGACTTGCCCCGACCCCGAGGCCGCAAGGGACTGGCCCTTGGAATGGAAACTGGCATACGTCCGGAAGTTTTCATCCGACGAAATTGCTCGGGTTCTGGCCGGCCGGTATCGAGAAGACAGTCTGTAGGGTCTGACTCGTGTCACCCACGTCCGGCGGGCTTTTTCGGTCTACCGGACTTTCTAGGAGGTTGTATGAAAAGAGGAATACGCGCCGCTCGTTCCGCGGTAAAGGACTATTTGGGAACCAGTACTCAGCCTGTGCCGTTGTTTACCCTTAGCGTAGTGGCCGACAACGCTGCCAGGAAGGCCGGAGCCAGAAAGTCCGACCTGTTCGAACACCTGGACCCGTACCAAGGGGTTCTCCCCCGCGGGTGGACTGTGCGATGGCTTAACGACAACGGGGATCGGTATGCCGAAGGCATGCTCTATGCCGTTCCCAGCGAATGCGGGCAACCTTATGATGACGGCAAGCTCCGGGACTATCGGCCTATCCCTGGTCCCTTCGACATTACCGTGTAACCTATTTCACGACGGAATCTTCACTGATTCCGTCTTTTTTTGTGGCCCGCCCCAAAATAAAACAAGAAGGCCTGGTTAACCAGGCCTTCGTAAAGAATCAAAACTCCCAGATTTCGGATTTACCCCGTTTAGGCAGGGCCGGTATCTCCATACCTCTGAAGAAAGGTTGAATATGGAGCCGTTTACCTGGGTTCATTCGAAAGTAGGCATTTACGTCCACGACCAGTGGCGGTCTGGAGAGGATGTCAGATATATCGTCAACTTTCCGGTAGTCCTCATCCTTGAGCTCGTACAGTTTGGTCTGGGCGAGGAAGTCAACCAAGTTGAGTTGTCCGATCTGATCGTACCCGTCTCTGATTTTCTCATCCCTGACAATTTGTAGGTCTTTCGGAGAATAGCCTAATTTGAACCCGGTGTTCGATGACAGGAGCTGGTCCATGAGCACTGGTCGGGATAGCAGTTGGGCGCGCAGTCCTTGCGGGGCCTTTCCGTAAAGATACACATAGCCTGTCTCGGCAGGGTCTTGCCCTGCCGCCCAGATAAAGCGCTCTCCTTTTCTATTGGGATTTAAATACACTAGTAAAGTCATCATACCTCCTTAGTTGCCCTGGTGAAGTATAGGTCTACCGCCAGGTTCCGCCTATCCGAAATTTGGGCTATACTGGAAGTCTGGCCCTGAGGAATTAATATGCGTACAGTCTTGCCCCCTACCCCACCGCCTACGTCTCTGTACGAGCACGATCCGCGGTTGCACGCTCCCATAAAGGGGACGGAATTTAAGTTGCGGTTGAAGAGGTTGAAAAATGGCCCTTACCAACGGCAACTCCCGTTGGACCTGGTCCGGGCAATCGAGGCAATGGCCGGCACCCGGGACTATCGGAACACCTATTTTTTGTTGCAGCTGATGCAGCTTGAGTATCAGGCCGATATGCACGAGTATGGGATAGCCCTTCGGCAGGAAACCAGGCGGCGAGCTGACGTTCTGCGCGGTGTCACCCTAGCCACAGACAGTCAGCAAGTGCAGGGACCTTGGGTTTTCTAGCTTGATTCTACCAGGCCCAACTGTTTCCATTTTGGAAACAGTTCGCCTATTACTCTCCCGAAGTAGGCCACCCTATTTGGTTCCGTTTCTATGCTAACACAGGCAATAAGCCCCCCTACATAGGACATTGACATGAAAAAGATAGACCTGAGAAAGAAGACTGAGATGCTGGTATTTTTGGATGGCCACTTCAAGTATGACGGGGCCTTCGCCAAGTGCGTAAAGTTGAGCCATCTTCCGCTGAACCAGGAGCAACGGGCTAAGGCCTGGGATCTGATAGGGGCGCCGGACGTTGATTTTTGGCCGCTGATTTCAGGTCCGTTGGAAGAGTTCTCGGAGGCCTTTCCTGGGTTTGCTATTTCGCGGATCGGGCGTAGCGGTGGCTACCTGTCCATCTCCGAGGTGAAACAGCCAGCCACCCAATGGTTCTTTGAATACCAGCCAGACTACTCTGAGGCCTCGATGGGAGAACTTCGGTGTCTTACCAAAATGGTCCTGGCTTTCGATCAAGCCTGCGATGCCGTCCTTGAATTGTTCAAGGAGGTGCTGGCGACCTGTTCGATCGAAGAACAGACCGTTCTCCTACCAGTGAAAACACAGCGCCTGATCTGTCAGCAGGCAATTTAACACTCTGTTTAAAGCCGGCAATCGCCGGCTTTTGTTTGTGCGCCGACTCACTTGCCACCGCTGGCCCGGCGAGCCATCAGTACCGGCATATCTTCCAACCCCCAGGCAGCCAGGAAAGCGAGCAGCAGCAATACCGCGGCGATGCCGAAGTTCCAGTGCAGCGCGGCTACGATTCTCGTTGCTACCTCGTTCGGCGGTCCCGCCTTCACGTAGGCACTGAACAAACGTCCAAACCCCGCCACACCCAGGGTACCCCCTATTGACCGGAATAGCGTGGTTGTGGAGGTAGCCACCCCCAAATGCCGGTGCGGGAGAGCCCACTGGGCCGACAGGACTACCATTTGCATGGTCGACCCCAGGCCGGTACCCAGCAGTACCAAGGCAATATGTATCTCCCAGAAGGGAGTAATCTGGGAGATGGTAGCCAGGATAGCCAAAGCCATAGCCGCGAGCATAGTCCCGACAATGGGGAAGTAGCGAAAACGCTTATGTTTGGACGTCCAGCGACCGACCAGCACGGAAGTAAAGACCATGCCGACCAGCATGAACAGCAGTTGCAGACCGGAGACGGTTGGATTGAGGCCGCGCACGGTCTGAAAATAGGTCGGCAGGAAGCTCAGGGAACCCAACATCGCTACCCCCACAAAAAAGGAGACAACGACACTGGAGTTGAAGGTTCGGTGGCGAAAGAAATGCAACGGAATGATGGGATCGTGGTGTTGGATTCCCCGCCAGACAAAGAGAGCCAGACCGGCTGTCAAGAGCAAGGCAAGCCAGAACTGAGACCAAAAACCCGGGATGCCTTCAACCAGCAAGACCAAGGCCGTTAAGCTGGAGACGATGCCGGCTGTCCCCCAGTAATCAAAGGTCGTCTTCGCCTGCTTTCTCTCAGGGAAAGCCGACTTGATGACATAAAGGCTCAGGATTCCGGTTGGCAGATTCAGGTAAAAAATCCAGCGCCAGCCAACGGTTTGCACCAGCAGGCCGCCAAGGAACGGACCCACCAGCATGGCCAAGCCAAAGCCTGCGCCGATAAAACCCTGATAACGGCTACGCTCTTCCAGAGGAATGAAGTCCGAGATGCTGGCGATAGCCGTAACGATGATACCGCCTCCACCGAGGCCTTGCAGCGACCGAAAGAAAACCAGGCTGTCCATGCTCCAGGCCAGCCCCGAAAGCATCGAACCCAGCAAGAAGATGACAACGGCCACCAGCAACATGGTTTTTCGACCAATGAGGTCACCAAGCTTTCCGTATACCGGCAAGGATACGGTTGAGGTCAGCAGGTACCCCGTCACCACCCAGGGAAGGCGAGATAGGGCGTGGAAATCCAGGGCGATCCTGGGGAGCGCGGTGGACACCACGGTCTGGTCTAAGGCGGCCAGGAAAATGGAGGACACGACCGCGAAGAACATGAGCTTCTGGGCCGTGGTCAGGTTGTGTAGGGGGGTTTTCGGGATAGATGGGATGGACACGAAAGATGATCCTTGGCAAAGCTCTGAAACGAGGCTATAAGAGAATGTAGGGCCTGGCGGATAGCTATTTAGCCGTCGTAGAAGCTCAGGTTCTCGGGCCGTTTACGGCTGGCAACCAGGGTGGCCACCACGTCCTCACTGCTCACCTCATCCTCGCCGTTTTCTTCCTCGGAATTGGCTTCAGATGTTAGGGTGGTCATTTAGGGTTCTCCTGCTGTGTTTTCGGTTTTTCTCTGTACAGTTCATTAATAAGGTCCCTAGCTAATTCTAGAGAAGGGTAAGTGAATGCGTAATTAAGAAGACTGTCGCTGCCATGCGCCGCGCTCCCCGCAAACCCGCTTGATGGTCTCATACACCCAACCTGTCGCCGTCACGGTATCTTTCAGCACCAGTTTGCATGCCGCCTCATCCAGTTGCTTGTGCAGCGTGGCGATCACCGTTTCATCCACCAGTTCCGGCCCCAGCGCCTTTAACGCCTGCGCTACTTGGTCGATATCCGGGCTCAACTGCTGCTGCAACAACTCGCTGTATTTCGGGTAATCATAAACGCCCCGGCAGACACGGCGAATGGCTCCTGAAGCCACAAGGTTATATAGCACCCAATCTATGGTTCTCCGCCCAAACTCAGCCGAAAAATCTTTCGCGCCGAACGCCCCTTACCGCGTCTATATATCCTAGAAACCATTTTTTTCAATGGTTTGCATCTATATGAAGTCGCTAATCACCAAGAAAAACATGCCACTTTTTCTTGGTGGGAAAGGGAAGTGCCCGGCATAATTTTCAGTCACGGCAGGCCTTAACAATCGGGCGCAACACCCTATCCATTTTCTCCAGCCGCTGAGCCAGCCAGTCCAGATACTCACCCCCAACGCTCCTCCTTCTCGATGGATGCATTGGGCTACCAGGTAGCAATCCGGCACGCTAGAGAATCAGGCAGTTCTTGCCAATCCAGCTCGAATCCCAACGCTCAGGCACCTCCCCGAGCCATTCCACGCCCGAATCCTTATAGGCCTGATACCGCTTGTAACTGCTCATGGTTCGATTAGCCCCTGGTTCGGCATTAGGGAAGCATTTGATATAGTGGTCCCTTCGCTATTCCGGTGAGGCCTTGCACTTTCTTCCCCGCAATCCACTCGGTCACCTCAACCAGCAGTTCCGCAATCCCCGCCTCTATCTGCTTCAGCTCCGCATCGATCTCTTCGAGCGGCCATGTATGGTTATCCCTTGCAAAAAATCAAAGAGGATGCCGGCCTTTGCGGGGGGTATCCTCTGTTTCCGGGTAATATAGGCATCGTACTGGCAGCACCGGAGGTTGTCTCGTGAGTAAGGATCCTCTACAGGCGGGTGTGGAAGCCTTGTTTCTGGTTCCGGACTCCATACACTGAGGAGTCAATGCGGATTCGCGGGCGGCCGACCATACAAAACAAAAGAGACCTTTTCAGGTCTCTGGAGAGGTCGCAGATAGCGACCTCAAGAATCAATCGAAGCTACCGCTAGTCCCATTCTTCGATTCGCGTGCTGATAATCTTCTGCATGTGTTCCACCAGCTCTAGCAATGCCTTACCGGACTCGTTGTCGTAATCCTGCCCCCGCGTGGACCACCGGACCAAGGTTCAGACCAGCCCGATCCATCCCCATCAAGAACAAAGGCGTCCGGAGTTCCTGCTGAAGTGTCTGGACCAGTCTCTCCTGAAGTTCCGAGATCGCTGGCTGCCGTTCCAGGATGTCTACCGCCCATGTTCCCGACAAGCCGGGAAACGACTGGCGAAGTGGAGCCAGTCTTGCGCCCAGCCAGTAGTAGCGGTATTCGATGGGTTGGGTCAGCGCGGCAAACTCGGAAATGGCCTCACTGACGAACCCCAGGATGAAGCTGTCCAGGACTACCTGTCGGAAATTATTCTGTTCCCAGAACGCCCTGCCGCTCTGCACCAGGTAATCCCAAGCGCTTGTATGAAAAACGGCGAAGCTGAACTGGGCCGGACGATAGGGTCGCTGAGGATTGCCGGTGGCGCTCATCACGAAGATTCGCTCTTGCTGCTGGAGACCCTGCAGACTGTTCCACGCTTTCTCGATCTCACCCCAGGCAACGTCAGAAAGATCTGCCGCCCCGGAATCAGTCTGCGGGGCGGCCTCCACCGCCGGAAGGCCTTGCAATATTTTGTCGAAGTCGTATTCGGGTTCGTGGAAGGACTCCTCCCCGCCTAAAGATACCGCCGAGAAGTGCTTCAGCTTCATCAGTAAAGCTCCGACACTGCTTCTGGTTGCTGGGCTGTCCTCGATAGCTATCCGACCGTAGTCGTTATAGAAACCCTGGATAGGCGCACTGAAAACACGCCAGAACTGTTGCGGGCTGCAACAATCGGACTCTGATCGCATGGGTTCGCCGGTGGTAGAAAAGGACCCCCGTTGCAGCGACACTGGCCGGCTAGCTCCACTTTTGTAGATAGGGAGGACCATTACTTTGTCGTCTTCGCTTATCACTTGACCGCTCGCACCACACCGAATTAAAAAAGAACCCATATCTACATGCTCCTTATGCTGGAAATAACCTATTCTAATATAGTTTCACCAGATCAGCACCTGGGAACCAGGGCTGGTGGACGGTTGGTTTCCGTTCTGAGTGGTGCGAGACTCCATATTCCAGGAAGGATTTGCCAGTGGTCGTGAGACTCTGTCTTGCTAAGGGCGAGTGAAGCTGACACCCAGTCGTACCGTTGTCGGTCTTGCTCGGAAGGTGTCGATTGGGGGGGGGTGGTGGCCCTGAAATGGTCCTATACTGGCTCATCTCTGGAGGATTTGTTAATGCCCTGTCTGTCTAAAGAAATACCGATATTGCCGGCACTCCATTTCTGGTGGAGAATTACTTGGCGGCAGACCATAGTCGCCCTATTGCTGGCTTTGGTCATGTTGGTCCCACTGGTTTGGGGACTGCGGGAGAGGATGTGGTCTACGGATTTCTTTTTTCCTCTTTTTTTCATGCTCCCGCTCTGGTTTTTCGCCATTCTGGGCTATACGGTCCGATTGTTCAAAAAGGTCGTCTGGAAATCGCCATTTAAAATGCAGGGGGTCTCCTATCATTTCCGGGTATCCGACAAATTTGGCCGGGATCTGAGCTCCGTAGGCTGGCAACAGGCCCTGGCGCTCTACTGGGGCGTGGCGTGGCGTGGGCTTTTGCTCAATCTAGTGCTGGAAGCAGTAGGCCTGGAAAGGGACTTCCAGCAGCCTGGCCTGGTTTTCGGCTGGGGTCTGCTGGCGTCTTACCTGGCAATACTGTGGCTGTTCTCGGCTCCGCTGGGCAACTGGAGAATTCGATTCAGGCCGACCGAACTACCGGCTTCTTCCACCTTTTCGACAGGTCTTCCACATGCAGAACTTTAACCAACTGGATCAACCATTCTCCTCTGGCAACGTAAACCTGGGCCATTTGATGGCCAGGGCATACGGTCTCCTGGCCCTGACCTTGTATGTGTCAGCCATGGCCGCGGTTTTTGGACAATCCTTACCGTTTGCCTATGAACATCCGATTCTTCTGATGTTAGGCTCTTTCGGCCTACTGCTGGCCCTTCGCATGACCGGCGGTCGAGGTCTGGCCGCCATCCCGCTTCTTCTGGCTTTTTCCGGGGCCCTGGGCCTGATGTTGGGACCCACTCTTGCCGTGGATCTGCATGCGCCGGGCGGCGCTAAGATTATCGGGGCTGCCCTGGGCCTTACTTCTGTCCTGTTTGTAGGCCTATCTTTCTATGGGATAGTGTCTCGTCGGAATTTTGGGCATTTGAGTGGCTTTTTGTTCACTGGCCTGCTTTTGGCTATTCTGGTATCTCTACTTAACATTTTCTTGTTGCACATTCCTGCTCTGCAGCTAGCGATTGCTGGAGTTTTGGTTCTTGTTTTTAGCGGTCTGATCGTACTGGACACCCAGCGCATGGTTCATGGTGGCGTGCAGGCCCCGGTGCTTCTCGTCGTCAGCCTATATCTGGATGTTCTAAATCTCTTCGAGGCTTTGCTCGAGATTTTCAGCAACCGGTAAAGCACGGTACTGTGCTCCAAAAGGAAGCCGAGTAGGTCCCGGAAAACGGAGCCCTTACGGATTCCTTCGAATAACTCTGACCGGATCTGCTGCGCAAGCCCCCGGCTTTAGCCGTGGGGAGGTTCAGAACCTGTGAGTTCCGGAAAACCCAAGACCGGTAGTCCTTCCCGTCACCCTGGTAAAAAGCATAGTTCAGCCTATACTGCCTAGGACTTCTATTGATAAGGAGATGGATATGGCGATACAGCCACAGTTATTCAGTGCTCAGGATTACTGGGAAGCTGGGAAGACTCCCGCTCCTTGGGTGCGGATCCCTGGATCCGCCGAAGAAGAGCAGGACACGCTGAAGATGCTTGACAGCATCCGAAATGCCGCGTGGAAGGTAGTAGACGTGGAAACCTCAGGGTTGACCCCGGGCAGCGTTCCGGTAAAGGTTGCCCCCAAGGTTAACAAGAGTGGTGGTGACCCAACGTTGCGGGTTCGCGTCGCATCTGTTCTTTGGCCGGAAGGCGAAAGGATCCGCTATGAAAGTTTCGATCTGGATCCTTTCCGAGCGAAAGGGGAAGAGTGGGTAACCCGAATCTGCGATGCCGCATTGAGCAATGTTTTCATTGCCCATAATGCTGGATTCGACACGTATTGGCTTCGGCAGCACAGCCGAGTTAAGCCTACGCGGGTCCTGGATACGATGTTGATAGCCAGGATTTTGGACCCGAAACTCCCACGAAAGTTGATGGCCATCGCGTCTCGTTACCTCGATGAGCCTAACAATCCAGTGGTGAAGGCGTTGTTGAAGACTGTCCAAGGGGAGAAGAGTGGTTGGGCGTTGGCCGACGTAGCGGCCGTCCTGCTTGGGGTTGTTATGCCCAAGGAACTCCAGAAACCACAGAACTGGATAGGGTATTCGTTGAGCGAGCAGCACTACGAATATGCCGTGGATGACGTTCTGCGGACGTACCAAATCTTGGCCGTCCTGTTGGGGTTGCATCCGGAAGGGGACTCTAGCCTTCCTGGAGTGTTGCCCATTCTATCCGCCTATGACTCCGCGTGTCAGCAACATCCAGAAATGCTTCAGCAAGAAGCCCAGGTATGGGATCTGATCCCCATCCGGGAACGAGGCATGCCGATCGATTTTGTGCAAACAAAGCGATTTGTGGCTGACAAGCAACAAGAGATGGCAGAACAAGCCCGCCGAATGGTGGAGATCGAACCTGATCTAGCCTTGTTCGAAAAAGATCTTGCGGACTGGGGAAAGGGAATTTCGGCGGCACTGAAGAATGCGCTGGGACGTTCTTTCCTCAAACGAGGCCTGGAGGTCCAGGTTACGGATAAGAAGGGGGACTACAAGATAGGAGAGAAGGACCTGCGTCTTATCGGCGCTCAGGAACCAGGGGAAGCAGCGGAGCTGTACGAAAGTTGGATAGCTCTGAACAAAGCTAAAAAAGTTGGTAGCATGGCGGAAGACGTGGCTGATTTTGCACGGCGTTCTGAGGATCTTCGGGTCCATCCCCTGCTGTCTCATGGCCCCAGTACCGGCCGATTGTCTTGTGCCGAACCTAACGCCCAGCAATTTCCGGCGTTAGCGGATTTTCGGGCTATTGTCCGAGGTGGGTTGGAAGGCGGGAAACCGAGTGCACACCCTACCAAGATATGTGCCGTGGATTACTCCGCTTTGGATATGCGGGTGGGCGCGGCTCTCGCCATCAGGGCTCAGCGGGAAATCGCTTTGGCTGCTGAGAGTGGAGAGTACAACGGACGGCCGGTTGATCCTGTCGTTCTGGCGATTATCGAACGGATTTACGGGATGTTTCCCCGTGGCGAAGCGGTAAAGCCGGGTGCAAAGGACGGACCTTGGAACTTTGAAGGGGCTTCGAAGTCCCCGCTTCTTCCCCTGACCAATTATCTGGGAAAGGTCAAGGAGCGGTGGCAGGATCTGGAAACCCAGATGCGGACGCATATGGGTCGAAAAGATGCCATATCGGCGGACGAGCGTAACCAGTTCTGGGAAACCTACCGGACATTGAAGAAGCGGATCACCCTGGGCAATTTTGCCTATCGGCTCGCGGAAGTCAGTATTCGGGCATTGGAGAGCTCCGAGCCAGACTGGTCGGCACTGCGTGATACGTTCCGTCTCAAGATCGATATTCACACATCGACTGCCTTGCGGATGCAGAACCAGGATCCCAAGGTGCTGTTTTCAGGTCTGTCCGAAGAAGAGTTGGAGAAGAAACAGAAAGCCGTGAAACACGATCTCGGTGATAAGCGGAAAGGGGGAAAGGTGGCTAACCTTGGCTTGCTGTATTACATGCAGGCTCAAGGGTTCAAGGACTACGCTGCCAAGTCGTTCAACATCCACTGGACTTTGGACGAAACTGCAGTGATTCGGCACACCTGGCTGGACAGTCACCCTGAAATCGACCTTTGGGCTCTCTGGACCATGCTCAATCCGGTCGAGCTGGTTCAGGTACCGGACCTATCACGCCGGAGCGGGTTCCGGTATGAGGAAATGTACCGGTCGGTGACCTTGGGGGGACGGGTAATGTATCCCTTGGGTCTGAACGCTGGGTTGGCCTATGGGGATCAGGGTACCGGTGCCGACATTCTTGGGCACGTAGTACACACCTTGGCAACGGACTATCCGGAGCTGAGCCGGTGCGCCATAAATCAGGTCCATGACGAAATGGTATTTGAACTGCCGGCCGATCGTGCGGAAGAGTATACAGATAGGCTCGGCCGAATCATGGACGACTGTGCCAACCAGTTTCTCATGCCGTATGGCGTTCCCAGTGCCTGTACTCCCGCACTGGGAGATGTCTGGTTGAAAGACTGATTATTCAAGACGGCCCCCGGGCCGTCTTTTTTTGCATGGCAGAAGTTCTCTGTTTTTACTATAATGGTGCGCTCCCTTATCCAGAACGAGTAATTTTGATGTTCCGATCCAGACCATCCACAACTGCCGGGCTACGTCGCCAGGTTCCCCGTAATCACTGGTTCGTTCGTGATACCAAAACAGGCCTGTTCTGGCTGACTGGCTCAGGTCGCAAGCCATTAGCCGACCATGCTTGCCGGGCGGGCTTCAACCCTTATGGCCCGCTACGACCAGAGGCCCTGGAAGAAATCCTCGCAAGACATTGGGCTGAACTGGCGGAACAGGCCTCGGTTCCTTGATTCGGGGCGCGGCAAACCTCCCCGTTCAGGGCGAAAGGAAGTCCCACAACCTGTAACGGCTCTATACTGTCCAGGATATTGAGATAGGAGACAGCCGATATGGTGCATTCTTATGACTTCGGGGTGGTTACGGCACCCCATAGGCTTAGCAAAAAGTTTGAGCTAACCGCTAAAGGTCAGCTTAAGAAAAAAGTAGGTGGATCTTTGAGCCATGGGGAGTGGCGGCATCGCAGGCAGCCAATGAGTGGCCTGCTGAACCTGCTGCCTGAATTGAATTCCAACCAGGCTATGACGTTGGGACTGGTGAAAAACCTGGGGGGTCGACGCCAGGTGGACCTGACCAGCAGCAAGTTTCAGGGGGAACATCCCGAAGCCGTTGCCCGTACTCGGTCTAACTTTGAATGGGCGGATCGGCCTGGGCTTCTGCTGTTGGACTACGACCCCTATCCTGGATCAGACCCCCTTTCGCTAGGAGCCCTACGGGATATCCTCTGCCATACGGTTCCAGAGTTGCACCAGGCTCCAATGCTGGCCCAGTCTTCGGCCAGTAGCTGGATTTACCACGGAGACCAGTGTCTGAAAGGAGCGAGCGGGATTCACCTGTTTGTGGGTCTGGCTGATGCTCGGGAGATTCCCCGTTTTGGGAAGTTGATTTTTGATCGACTCTGGTTAGCAGGGCACGGACGTATTCTAGCCAGCAAAAGTGGAGCTGCCTTGGTACGCAGTTTGATCGACAACAGTGTCTGGCAGCCTGAACGGCTATCGTTCGACGGTGGGGCCGCTTGCGGTCCTGAATTGACCCAACGCAGGGGTTCTCCCTTGGGTTGGAACTTGGAAGCTGAACCACTGGATACCAGTGCGCTTCCGGATTTAACCCCGAAAGAAGCTGGAAAGCTGGCCGAGATGCTAAAGGCCGCGAAACTGGAAATGATCCCCGCGCTACAAAAGGCTGAAAATAGCTGGATTGAAAGTGTCGGGCTGCATGTTCTGCCGAAAATAGCCGATTCCGAAAAAGCTTTGACGCTGTTACGGGAAGCCAACCGAGAGAGGTGTCTGCATCCTGGTTTTGTGCTGCGGATGGCTTCCGGGGAATCGCTGGATGTCGCCGACATTCTGCGGGATCCACAACGCTTCGATCAGCAACGCTGCTCTGACCCACTTGAACCCGAATACGGATCAGATCCGAGGATCGGGATCATCCGGATAACAAAAGACCGCGGCGTTACGTTGTTCTCACACGCGCACGGTGGACGTTTATTTCGTTTGCTTACCACCTGATTAACTTCAAGCCCGCTAGCGCGGGCTTTTCTATGTTCAACATAGCAAAAAAAGGCGGCCACTGGCCGCCTTTGCTAGAATAAACAGCGTTGCTGAAGACGCTGGCGCAGACTTGCCAGTTCTTTCTTAAGGCCTTCTTGTTCCCGCAGTTGGCGTAGACGGGCTTTCTCCAGTTGCGAGACCTGTTCTTGCAAGCGTCGTATTTCCCGTTGTGCCGCCTCCCAGTCCGGAACCTCTGTGATTAACTCTGTTTGTTCCATCAAAACCTCCAGCAGCCAAGGGTTTTCTGTCTTAGCCTTTCTGTTTCTGGAATAGCCGGCCTGTCCCAGCTCCGAAAAAACAGGGAGAAGGGCCTTGCTTCCCTGAGATTCTGGCCTAAGTCTTCCCATCGTGGGAGATTCTTCGAAGGCTTAACTCCAGCCGCGGCCGCCCGCAGATAGGCCAGTATCGACTCCAGCGAAGCAGAACTGTAAACATAACTGTTCTCCAGCTTGGGTCCGTACAGTCGGGCAAGCATTGGCTTCACTATACCCGGGGGAAATAGTTCGCTGTTCTTCGACAGCAGATCGAACTGTCGCCACCCGTCCGGCTGCCGCAAGCAAACTACCGGCCGGCCTGTCACCCAGATCACCGCGCTAGGTATTGCGTTCCATTCTTCGTCCAAGGACCTGCTCATGCTACTCCCCTTTTTTAAAAACTAGAACCTGCTATAATATAGCAGTAGTGTACCTACATTAAGGCAGCAAATGGAATGGCCATTTGCACCTAGGACCTAAAAAGGATATGAAAATGAAGAACTCTTTGTGGATTTTACTGATGGCAGTAGTTCTGAACGGTTGCGCCGTGATGAACCCACCCAAGCCCCTGCCGGCCCCGTTGGCGCCAACCGCCCCCCAGACCACGCTGAAGACCGCTGGTCTGACCAAGCCGCAGACCGTCTGGGTCCCTGCTTTATATACCGGCGGTTCTGACAACCTGCTGTTCATCAACGGCAAACAGTATCGGTCTCCCAATGGTGCCGGGAACGTGATGGGCTTCGTGAAAACCCCCGCAGGTTATACGGTGGCTGTCGAGAATGTGCCGGTCCCGACCACGGTAAGCAATAACTTCGGTTTCCCGATGGCCCGCTTGCAGCAGGCGGCACAGCTGGAACTCTTCGCCGTGACTTCGAATGGCCAGACGACGCGGGAAATCGCGCATCTGGATCTGAAGCCTACGGACCAGGTTTTCCAGACCAAGAACGCCTTCTATGTCCAGCGCCTGTCCGGCTGGGTCTATGAACCGGCACCCCGGACCGGACGTCTGCCTTTGTTCAGCTATTTCGGTCTGAATGCCGACGGACATCGGGTGGAAGGTCCCAGCAACGTTCGTTTTGCGACACCTGCCCCAGGTGGCGGCTGGTATAAGTGGATCGTGACCGGAGTCAGTGCCTGGTCTGGTTACCACACCAAGGAAGTCCTGGATCGTGACGGGATGTTGCAGGTTGTGCATTCCGGCGGCAGTCTGTTCGACGAGCCCCGCTTTTATGTACACACCCCCGCCGCATTCGTGAATGAGGAACCGGTAGTAGATTCGGAACGGACCGGGTATGTCACCGAGGTCTCCTACACCCTTAATGTCTTGAGTTCCCGTGGTCGGGGTTTCGTCTCATTCAATACCTACAATCTGGCCGATCCGACGATGCTCAATTCCGGGGCCCTTTCCCCCTATTCGCAGACGACCTCGGCGATGTCGGTTTCTGAAGCACTCAGTTTCGTGCCTCGCGATGCCGTTTATGGGCAGCCCGGAGCCGCATATCAGGTACGTCAGTTCGACGGTAGTAAGACTGTTTGGGGAGGCGTGTCGGTCGGAATCTTCGACTTGCAGACGTCGTCCAAAGTTCCGGTCTTTCCGTTGATGGGTGGTACTGCCAATACGGTCCGTCGTTTCCTGGGCACCAATGTTGGCAGCATTTCCCTGGCCAATGCCAATGCCGACGTTTATACCGTGATCACGCCTACGGGTACGATCTTGATTGACGTCAACCAGAACCAGTTGGGGGCGGCCTATGATACCGCGCTGAAGGCCCAGATTCCGGCGATCTATGCGCAGGAATTCGCCAGTCAGTATGGCTTGATGCCCTGATCTTCACCTTTAGCCTTTAGCCTGGAACCGAGGTTCCAGGCTTTTTTATGGGAATCGCGAAAAAAAGACCGAGATCCTCAGGCCCGGGTAGACAGTGCTCCTGAGGTACAATGCGATCTCCGATTTCCTAGCTATATTGGATAGGCTCACTTATATAGGAAGATATTAGGATGGATACCTATTTTTTAGATACGGAAACGACGGGCCTCTCTCCTCGGACCGATCGCATCGTGGAGTTAGCGATTTCTGATGAGAATGGTACCGAAGTGTGTAACACCTTGGTGAATCCTGGTGTTCATATCCCCGCTTCTGCGGTAGCGATCCACGGGATAACCAACCAAATGGTCCGGGAGCCAGAGGTGCCGACCTTGGAACAAATTTGGCCGCGTCTTCGTCAGATTCTGAACGGAAAGCGGGTGGTCGCCTATAACATCGGGTACGATCGGCAATTTTTCCCGGATCAGCTGGCCTGCGCCGGAGAAGTATGTTGCGCCATGCACCGGTTTACTCGCTATATGCATGACCACCACAATCCGGATAAGCTGCCTTACAAGGTGCTGAACCTGGAGAAGGCTACTGAATTCATCGGTTACTCCTGGTCCGGCGAAGCACACCGGGCCTGGGCTGATACTTTAGCCTGCAAAGCCGTGTGGGAATGGTTGGAAGACCGCGATCATAACGGCATCAATATCTTCAGTGGTACCCCTGGCCTTGGTGGCGCTTTGAGCAATATGACCGAGCTGGCTCGGGAGAAGAAATCGATACGCAAAGCCTATCCCGTGGTATTCAAAGGTGTCCGGTATGTGGACGCGGAAGCCGCGTATCAAGGACGGAAAACCGGGGACACCGAGAGCGATGATCAGCTAATGATCGCCATCATCGGGGCAAAGCTGCAGCAGCATCCAACGCTACGGGAGCATATTCGAAAACGAGGCGGGCTCCGGTTCATCGAGCACTGCACGCACGAAACCCAGGCCAGAAAGCCCAGCGGCAAAAGCTGGGAAGGTACTGGAACCGAATCTCGCTTTCTTCGTTGTCTATGGGCGGCCTATCGGACAGAGGAAGTCAGAGCTGAACAAATCGACCTGTTCACAATGCAAGACTGACGAAAACGATCTGCTTCTGGACGAGCCTCGGCTCGTCCTTTTTTATTGTTGGAGTTAGAAAAATCTGTTAAGGATGCTAACTTCGATATTTTTTCTGGAAGATTGATTCTTTTTGCACCCCTATGGTATACTTAGTTATGGCCTCCAGACTTCCTTTTGCGGTAGAAACCCAGAGAATACGCTTGAACGCCGGAGATCTGGCTCTTGCAAAACAATTGGCAGCCCATCGCACCAAGCTGCAGGAACACGGTAACGATGTGTCCCTACGGGCTACTGCCCACCGGCAGCAGCGGGCGGCGAACAATTTCATGGGCCAGATCACGGAAATGGCGTTTTCGGCTTGGCTCTACGAACAAGATATCTCATTCTCGGCGCGGTGTTTTACCATTACCTACCGACGACAAGGCAGCGGCGTGCAGCCGCCTTTCGTGGACTATTTACTCCCTGGAAATCTCAAGTGCGACTTGAAGGCCGACCGTTTCGATGTTTGCCGGATTGGCGGCCTGCTGCCGGTAGAGAAGTTTCTGGAAAAGGTTCGTACCGATCTCGTGGTATGGGCCGAATGCCGGGAAGGGGCGGACGGGACGGTCTTGTTGCACGGCTGGAACAGTTGGGAAGACCTGGTTCATTTGAAGGATGAGCCAGACGCGGTGCAGCCAAACGGTCGTCCATTGCCTAAACGCGCGAAGCGGGTTCCGTCTTCGATGTGGCGGGACATGCGGGACCTTGCCCAAATGCTTCAAGCGCTGGAACCAACTAACTCGGCTGCTGAATTGCTCTGATTTCTTAGCTAGGCTCTATATAACGAACTTAGGCCCTAGGAGATAGTTATGAAGGTAACGAATAGTGAAAAAAAGTTAGCCGCCTTTTGCCGTCCTCGCCGGGTGTTCAGTATTCCCCCTAACCGGGTTCATAAGGAGAAAAGAAGAGAAGCCACTGCCATCCGTGGTCAAAAACATAAGGGAATCTCTTATGACTGAGATCGATGGAGTTCCGGTTGGGAAGCTGGTGGGGTTGTTGACCGCTGATCCATCCCTTCAGGCCATACTTTCGCGGTTGCTGGGTGAATTTTCCCCAGAGCTGTTTCGAGCGGTCAATGAAATAATCTCTGGGGGTGGGTTCCTGAGCAAACCCGAATGGGTGAAAGCCTTAAGAAAGGCTAGGCCTGAGGTGTCACTGCAGGACGCGGTGACTGCCTATGATGTACGAGATTCGCTCAAGCAAATTCCGGTCATCTTGCAACAGCACCCACACCGCGAAACAAAGAAAGCCGAGACCGTGGAAGACCCAGGTTTGTTTCGTGAGGCATTGTTGCAAGCCTGGGGCTGCTTTTTGGCCCGTGGGGATGAGATAGACGCCGCGGCTGAATCGGCGGTTCGCGCGGCTGAGGAGCTGGTTAGGGCCGTGCAAAAGCGGGGGGATCTGCCGGATCGGCTGACGGTCGGCCCTGGGGACAAAATCTGGCAGTTGGGTTGATTATTCGACCGGGAGATATCTTCTTCCCGGTCTTTTTTCTTGTTTCCCGGAGCGGTTTCCTCTGCTGTTCAGGCTCCTAGGCCGAACGTGAAGTGGCCTTGGAACGGAGAGGAATGCGCTTAGAGGCTCTATACTGCCGGAATGCTTCCAACCCTTGGAGACGGTGGATCATGCGGAACGACACCAGAAACCCAGCCGAAACCGTAAATGCCGTGCTAATTTGCAGAAAAGCAGGTCATGGCCCAAACTTCGATGCTTCGGCGAGTGGGGACTCGGCCCTTAATTTTGAACAAAGTGAAAGACATGTTGCCTTTTGATACGGGAACCCTGTTTATTCCGGCCGCTTTTCATTGGCGTGATGAGGCCCTGTCCCACCGGGATACCGAGCTCCTGGGGGATATGTTGCGTATACGCACTATCGTCAAATATGATGGCCTAAAAACACCGTTTCGGATTCTTCAGTATTTTGGTGTCCCAGCCGACCCCAGGAAGGTGGGGGAGCGCGTTTGGGAGGTGGTGGAAGACATCCGCATGCAGGTGTTCCAGGAAATGCTAACTTTGACTGGCGAGGAATACCGACTAGACTGGTCTCGGCATGATCGATCTTTTTGCTTGTGGTACCGAGATCGAAAGCCACAACTCGACGCAACCAAATTCTTACCTTTCGTACGCGCGAATACTGTCCGGGCTATTCCTGGAACCGAGATCCGGGAGAGCCGCGTACATGGATTCGGTCTGTTTGCCCTTGAACTGCTCCCTGCGTCGACTTTACTGTCCGAGTTTGACGGGCAGGTAATGCTTTTCGATGAGTACGAACGCCTACGCGTGTGTCTGGGTTTCGATCTCGGCCGCCTACGTCAGCATTTCTTCATGGAATGGAATGCGCTTTCTGAGGACCTAGTGTTGGTCCGGCCGTTACGTACAGCGTACAGCTACATCAACCACCATATTGATCCCAATGTCGAGGTGATCTGCTGCGGTGATCGGGTAAAACTGTTTTCCATCCGGGATATCAAACCAGGCGAAGAACTGTTCATGGACTATCGGAAGGAACCACTACCCCGGGGTTATCTGGATCAGCCGGAAACCAGCTACCTAGTTTCGGTAGATTTTAGCCAGAACGCATGAGCAATCAGTACTTGTTGTCGCAAGCTATCGGATCTCTTAGTATTCCTTTAGTATTGATGCAATACCAACTATCCAGGAAGCGCGATTTTTTGTTGCTGAACAGTGCCAATGGTGTTCTTTATTGCTTGCAGTTAGGCTTGCTTTCGGAGTACTCCGGAGCTTTGTTGGGTCTTATGCCGGTATTTACCTCACTGTTTTATGCTTTGCAAAAGCATGAACCTCCACTCTGGGCCAAATGGCTCCTGGGTTTGATTGTCACGGGCGTAGCGGTGGAGCTGTCGCCATCCTCCATTGCTTGGTGGTGGTGGCTTCCATTGCTTGGGTTCTCGGTGGCAAGGACCGCTGAAGCCATGCAAAACGTGCATTACATGCGTTATGTGTTTTTCATTTCGGCCTTGATTTGGGGAGTCTATGCCATATACTGTCAGGCCTGGGCAGCCTTAGTCATGGATATCGTGGCCATCGGGTCCAACATTATTTGGCTACGTCGACATAAGAGTGGAGTTCTTTCTGTGTCCTGATCCAGCGATTTACAATCACTTAATCAATACGCCAAACCTGGACGTTGTATCCCAGTTTGGAAACTAAGCAGGCTTAAGGGATAGCAACTACAAAAGGAGAAGTGGGAACAGGGGCAATTTAGGCCGCTGTGCTATCCATCCTGGGTCGGAAGACCTGGGTTCCCGCGCAACCAGATGATAATCGATGACAGCTATTCAACGGCAGACCGGTTTCACGCGGCCCTGTCGATGGCAGTGAGATCCTTGGTCTTTTCAGCCATTCTTCTGATTATCGCCGGGCTGATTGCCCTGTTTTTGATGGCCTTAGGCTGGCTCATATCTCATTTCGGGTTAGGGCGTGCATGGGCTTTTGGCATAGCGCACCCCTTGTATCTATTGGTTACAGGAATGACGCTAGGGCTACCAGTGGTAGTAATGCTGCTTGTCGCTGCGCCCGTCATCGCCGCATCATGGTCACGTCAGCTTCGGATAGCGAGAGATAGGCGGCTCGCTGCGGAGAGGACCAGTAGGTAATGCGGCAGACTGCCGTATCTGGCAGAAGTACCCACGAAGGGCAAAAGAGCGGTTGCAGAAGGAAAGCAAATGGGCCAAGAAGAGGCTGAAAAGTTTAAAGAGCAGGGCTATGCGGTCGTCCGATGGACCGGCCGGCAGTGGCTGGGTATTCTGCGGATGACCTTCGGCAAGGGCCGTCTGTGTTCCTGGCTTACGAATACCGGGCATCTGGGCATGTGGTGTTACGGCACGTTCGAGGAGGCCGTAGCGGCGCTCTGGGCGTGGGACGACGCCAAAAATCCAGAACCTGGTGGTTGGATGCGTCATCCGCCATCCGGCAGGCGCCGGCCAAACGGAGACCCCCGCAAGGAAATCGTGTTTCGATAAGGATTTAAAGGCTCACTGCACTGATGATCGGATTAGACTCTCTGGCACATTGGATGTTTGCCGCGGATGGTGTGATCAACACCTCGATGTACGTGCCGCAAGTCATCAAGGCGTGGCGTATTCCGAAGGGATCTTCTTTGTGGACCTGGGGATTTTGGACGCTAACTAGCGCGGATGGGCTGTTTTACGCCATAGTAGCAGCAAAAAACCTGGAACTGGCCTTGGTTCTGGGAGGAAATTTCTTGGGATGCGGCACTGTTTTTCTTGCCGCCAAAATAAGAGGAGCGCGGGAGGATGCCAAGGATCCCAGGCAGCCATAGGTGGGCGACACCGTTACCGGAAAGAACTGCGACCCGGGAAAGTACAGGCCGGGAAGAACAAGGGGTATCGCACGATTGTCCTGAGTCTTTTTGATTCCTGTTAGCCCTGTAGCTACAAAGAACAGTAACGAGTTGAAAGATAATGGTTAGTTATTTGATGGTCGGGGCCAGGTGGGGACTAAGTCGGGACCAGGTTAGGACCAGTTCTGCATTCTGCGGTCTATTCCTCGACGACCATCGACTAGCTATTCCATGGCTTCGCGCTATACTGCTCAGATCAATGTTTACCATCCGCTTCAAAGGAGGTCCTATGTCTGTTCCCTTGGTCCTCAAAGCGACCTTCACTGTCGCCAGTGAACGTTCGCAGACCTCGGAGTTAGGTTTCCGAGTTTTGGTTCAGCATAACTACGAAACGGATCTGCCAGGCTTCGTGTTTTACACCGTAGCTAGACATTGGCAAAGAATCCGCCAACCCAGTCTGGAAACGCCTGAAAATCCGGCGATTCTGTGGTTGGAACGAGCCTATGGCGGACAACTATTCCTGCGACGAATGCTACCAAAGCCGTCCGCAGACGAGGTGGTGTCGGCCATGTTGTTAACCGCCCAATTAGCCGGAGTACTAGGGGTAAGGAATTAACAAACGGCACTCCGACACATCAGGTTCATCTCAAATTTAAAGGGAAAAACAAGTATGAAAATGAAACCAACGATCCTCACGCATAGTGGGGTTTACTTCGATTTTTTGGATCCCAAGCCGGAAACCGTCCTGATTGAAGACATCGCCCACGCCTTGTCTCGAATCTGCCGTTTTAATGGCCATACCCGGTTGCACTACTCGGTAGCACAACATTCGGTTCTTGTGTCCCACTTGGTTCCTCCTGAAGATGCCCTGTACGGGCTGCTCCACGACGCGGCGGAAGCCTACATCGGGGACGTGGCAACGCCTCTGAAGCAATTGCTGCCGGAGTACAAGGTTATAGAGCGGCGGGTCGAAACCGCCGTACTAGCGAGGTTCGGGATGGATCTGGATTCCATGCCGGAAAGTATAAAACGGGCCGATCTCCGTATGCTGGCCACTGAGCAGCGGGACCTGCTGCCAAAACATCCGGATGTCTGGGCTTGCCTGGCCGGAGTGGAGCCACTGGACTACCGGTTGAAACCAGAAACTTCCAGACAGGCGAAGAGAAACTTCCTGACGCGCTATCGCGAGTTGACAACGGGCGAAGGAAGCGGTTCTGCGCCTTCTTGAGGAATGACCGATGGCATGCCGACAACTTCCGGGATCACGGCGCGGTTGCGCTTTTTGAAGGCAAGACCGTACTGGTAAGCGACGAAAATGCTCCCATAGGGGGAAGCCCTATCCCCAGGTGTACCAGTCCTCCCGGACCTACCAGGGCAATCGCTGGGAGACCCTGTAAGCCCAGGTTGGTAAGTAGGGAATTGTTGTAGCGAATCTCACTCCTTGTCGCAGCCGTCGGGGTTACGCCAGGAAGCTTGATTGGCGTGATTCCTCTTTCCAGTTCCTGCATGTCCTGAGCCAACCTCAGCTGGGGATTACGGGCCTGCAAAATGTCTTCCGCCAGTGATTTGCTGTCGGCAGCAACGACTCCGACAGGCACGTATCGGACCGTCAGTTTTCCGGCCTGGATATAGGGGGCTTCGCGCTCGTAGATTTTCGCGCAATAAGGGCAGTTAGGATCGAAGAAATCGTAGATAATCCTTCCGCTGGTGCCGAGCTGGATATACCCGGCCTTGGCTAAAACTGCCGCGGAATTCATACTTCCGGCATTTGCCACGGCCGGCAACATGCAGACCCCTGCCGCAATCGCCAGCCCGGTCAGGGCGACCCAGAATTTTCCAGACATAGAAACCTCCTCACAAGGTAGGATACCAGAATACCGACAGTATAGGTTTTTTACAAGGGGCAATGTGCATATTTTGCACAATGCGGGAGAGCGGCCAACGGACCCTTCAGGTGACCAACTGGACGACGGTTCGGATTTCTTTCGCATGGCAAGGTTGGGTCTTAGGCCTAAGGCCTGTAGTTGACAGGTGTTTTGCTCATCGCTATACTGCACCTATGGGTAGTAAGCTCAACGGGTGGAGCGGGGGCCTCTAAAACCCCGTCCGATCGGGTTCGAGTCCCGAACTACCCACCAGACTTTGCCGACCCCATGCCATGCACAAGGAGCATCGTAATGCGTTAGGTATCAAACAGAGGACCTCCTTAAGACCAGAAAACGCGCTGTAGTACCGATGTTTTCCGTTTTCGCTAAGGAGTCCGATCATGAACACGAACAACCTTTTCACCAGTAAAGAGCAGTACCTGGCCTTTCGTTCTGCCTGGAAGCAGAGCTGCACGCAACGAAATCAGACGACACTACAGTTTGTACTGTACGCCCTGATGCGCGGTAAATCTATCGACACCGTATTCACCCCGACCACCAATCCGGTCAAGCTGGCCAATGGCCGGTTTCCGGATGGCGCCAAACGAACTGCGATCCAGACTCTGCGGTGGTTGCCTGTGCTCCGGGCTACCAAACGATGGCATGCCTTCCGTGAAGAATGGCTGGCTCCCTTCGGAGGCGAGGCAGTGGAGCCACAGTTTTGGGAAGCCATTCAAAAGGTGTTAGACAATGGCTGATATTCCCTACGTGTACGTTCTGATCCGGCAGGATTTGCCCTTGGAACACCAGATCACACAAGCCTGCCACGCCGCTCTGGAAGTAGGGTTCGACCATGCCCGTCCTAAGGACCATCCGGTCCACCTGATCACCTTGGGAGTACCGGATCAGCAGCAGCTGGAGAAATACGCGGAGGCCTTGGAAGACCAGGGCCACCCGTACCATCTCTTCTTCGAGCCAGATGAAAACCGCGGGCACACCGCCTTGGCTACCAGCCCAATCCGTGGTTCCCACCGAAACTTGTTCCGTGGGTTAGCTCTGTGGAACCAGGCCGGCCTCCCAACCCCAGGCGGAACCTAACAGCTGGTTGCTCCCGAACCGGTTCTATACTGGCCGGTTTCCTTACTGGGATGTGCATTATGTGGCTGTCTTCTCCGTTATTCACTAACCTGCTTCTGCTGACCGGCCTGGTTCTGGCCGACCTGGCCTATCGGCTGGGTCCACCTACCTCTAAGGCCAGTAAGATTGCTCTCGGTGCGTGGTATTTCTTGCTGTGTTGGGCTGTTTTCCAGGACTTTTCTCACCCAGCCTGGCTATGGGCTCTAGTCGTGGTGGTCTTCGGATCTAATTTTCTCCTGAAGCTAAAATTCAAAAGGTGAGGCGCTACCGTTCCAGCGTGGCCTACCGGGCCTGTCCTCATCGCATCGCTATATTGGACAGGACCAATAAACTGGCCCTGCTAATTTTTCGGTATCAGGACAGACAGAAAGGAGAACAGATATGTTTGAAGGGAAAAGTATATCGGAGATCCAGCAGATCCTTCAAGAAAGCGGGTTCCGAAATATGGACTCCGCGCCAAAGGACGGTACTGCCATTGTGGCCTACTGCGCCGATGAGGCAGATCCCAAGGACGGTATCAACCTCACCACGTATGGGGCACATGCCGAAGGACTTGGGCACGTGCCGGACGGCTTTCATGTACTGGTTTGGGGCGGCGCGTACCACGAAGGAGATCTGGAAACAGGAACTAGTTTTACGATTCCAGACTGGTGGTTTCGAGATGGGAGCAATTTCGAAGAAGTAGCGGCTCCCCTTGCTTGGAAACCCATTGTTTAGGAGAAACTGATGCATACGAAAGAATTGTTGAGCAGGGATGACTTCCGGGCCGGTGTATTCGCCCGGGACAAGCACACCTGCGTGATCCCCGGTTGCGGAAAACCGGCCGCCGATGCGCATCACGTACTGGAACGACGCCTGTTCCCAGACGGAGGATATTACCTGGATAACGGTGCTTCGGTTTGCCCCGAGCATCATCTGGAATGCGAGCGCACCTTGATTTCCGTAGAAGAGATGCGGGAGTACATCACAGCCAAGCATCTGGTATTGCCGGAGCACCTGTACCCTGATCAACCGTACGACAAATGGGGTAACCCCATCATGCCTAACGGTACCCGGATGCGCGGTGAGTTGTTTTGGGATGAGAGTGTACAAAAGGTCCTGCGCGAAGGGGGTGTCCTGGGTCTGTTTACGGACCGGGTAAAATATCCACGGACCTGGCATTTGCCCTGGTCCCTATCCTTGACCAGCGACGATCGGGTTCTCCCTGATTTTTCCGGTTTCATCGGACAACGGGTGATCGTTACCGAAAAGCGGGACGGAGAAAACACGACAATCTATTCAGATTGCTCTTCTCATGCGAGAAGCCTTGATTCGGTTGGCGGTGCAGATCGACATTGGGTAAAGAACTTCGCGTCCCAGATCGGACACGAATTACCAGATGGCTGGAGACTTTGCGGAGAGAACCTTTTCGCAAAACATTCCGTGGAGTATCACGACCTGCAAAGTTATTTCGAAGGGTTCTCCATTTGGAATGAAAAGAATATCGCATTGCCTTGGGATGATACCGTGGAATGGTTTTCTCTGATGGGGGTCACGTCCGTTCCT
>JABEBX010015889.1_pt1 | contig 50033 bp, 50 predicted proteins | sample 7245971 | NCBI WGS metagenome assembly JABEBX01 (sample SAMN14506365, study PRJNA622280) | hot springs metagenome | biome: hot spring [ENVO:00000051]|acidic hot spring [ENVO:00002120]; feature: spring [ENVO:00000027]|sediment [ENVO:00002007]; material: sediment environment [ENVO:01001048]... | reverse complement strand
TAATTTTCTTCGTACAATAAATGGTGACAGCCATGAGGCTATACCTGTATGGTTCATGAGGCAGGCAGGCAGGTATATGAAAATTTATCAGGAAATACGTAAAAACAATACAATTAAAGATATATGTATGAATCCGGAACTGACAGAAAAGATAACATATGAACCTGTAAAAGTATTAAATGTTGATGCAGCAATTATATTTGCGGATATTATATTGCCTCTGGAGGCGATGGGTTATAATATAGACTTTCTGGATTCCGGCCCTGCAATATCAAACGGTTATTCAAATAACCATGAAATGCACGGAATACATGAATTTTCCATTAAAGATTTAAGGTACAGAACAGAAGAATCAATAAAATTATTCAAGAAAATGCATCCGGAAACTCCGCTTATAGGCTTTTCCGGAGGAATTATTACAGTTTTATCTTATCTTTTTTCAGGCGGCCATGATAATAATCTTGAATTTACAAAAAAAGTAATGGGCAGCGACCCGAAATTCAGTGAATATAAGACTTTAATAAAGGATATGATAATTAAATATCTTAAAATGCAGATAAATGCAGGTGTTGACGCCATTCAAATCTTCGATTCATGGCTGGGTTCCCTGTCACCGTATTACTTTGAACGTTATATAAAATCTGATATAATAGACATTGTACAGGAAATAGGCGGTTCTGTTCCACTAATTTATTTTTCAACAGGCAATTCCGGTATGATAGAGCAGTTTAATGATATAAATCCGGATTTTCTCAGCGTTGACTGGAGAATACAATTGAGTACAGCGGGACAAATCCTCAACGATGATATTGGACTTCAGGGGAACCTTGACCCTGCAACGGTTCAATACAGTTACGAAAATGCCATGAATGAGACATCGTATATTTTAAACCAGAAATTTAACCATGATAATTATATATTTAATCTTGGCCACGGTGTTTTGCCTGCAACAAAAATTGATACATTGAAAAATATAGTGGATACTGTTCATAAATTTAAAATTTAAAATAATAAAAAAAATTTTAAAAAAAATGTTTATTTTAGATAAGTATATACCGCTATGAATAAGGTCATACTTTTAAGCTACGGCAGCCCGGAAAGAACAGAAGATGTCCCGGAATATTTATCTGGAATTTTTAATGGAAAACCTGTTCCTGAAAGGGTACTGGAGGAAAATATTAAAAAGTACGAAATGGTAAACGGGGTATCTCCTTCCAATAAGATAATAGATAATATAAGGAGAAAACTTGAAAAATTGCTGAACAGGTACGGTGATTTTGAGGTAACAGAGGCATTTAAACACTGGAAACCGGGAATTGAGGAGGTTGTTGAAAATTTAAATGATGACTATGAAAATATAATAGCACTCCCGCTTTTTGCCTTTAAATCAAACAATATAAAAAACTCATACTTAAATCCATTAAAAAAAGCTGCAGTTAAATTTTCAAAGCAGGTAAAGTTAATAAATGGAGTGGATAATGAAATGTTTCCCGTGATATGGGTTAATGAGATGAGCAGATATGTTTATGACTTTGATAATTTCCTTTTTACCGCACACAGCCTTCCGCTGATTGATGATGAAACCGGTTATGCAGAATCCTTAAAAAGCAATGCAGAAAAAATTTCAAAAATAATGGGCATAAAGAATAAATACACAGCATTTTACAGCCAGGGACCACATGGAAAGTGGCTTGAACCGTCCATATATTCACTGCTGGATGAATTTAAAAGTAAAAAAGTTGAGAAATTACTTGTTGCACCCATTGGTTTTCTCTATGAACATTTGGAAATACTTTATGACCTTGATGTTAAATTTAAAAATTTTTTAAATGAAAATGGAATAGAATATGCAAGGGCAGGGACACCGTCCGATTCCGACGGACTTGTCATAATGTTGAAGAATGAAATAATGAAAAATCTATAATTTTTTTAAACAGAAACCTAAACTATTTTAAACTTAAAAATATAAACTTACATGGAATCATATAATATATTCTGTTATAATGCATCAGATTACATTAAAGAAATAGCAAAAATAGGTACAAACAGCGATATACTCCTGTACCACAGAAAGGATGAAGATAAAATAATGACCTTTTTAGAACCTGTTAAATACCCGGAGAAATTATCATCACTCACGGATTCTATATTCCCTGCCGATATTGCAATAGTCAATACAAAAAATATTAACAAGGACCTTGGTGAGGTCATAGTGGCACTTGATTTAATGGAAAAAAAGAATGGATTTTTAATAGCGGACCAGGAGCACCTTGAATTAGTCAAAAAACTTGTTCACGGAACAGTCCTGGAAAATTATAAAATATTTAATGGCAGGCCAATGGAGCTTGTAGAAGAAATAAAGAACATAAAAATAGAACGCTTATCTGACAGAAATTTATGCGTAATAGATCATTTTTTTAAGGTGAAGGGTGTCGGTACAGTTGCTCTTGGATTCGTTCTCTCCGGTTCTATAACAAAACATCAAAAGCTTATATTATCCGATCTTGACAGGGAAGTCGAGGTCAGGTCCATACAGATGAATGATGAGGATGTTGACACTTCACCTGCGGGTTCCAGGGTGGGGCTCGCACTTAAAAATATAGAGCCGTCCGATATGGAGCGTGGAATGTTTTTATCTGATACACCGTTTGAATATATAAATGAAATAGATGCAAAAATAAATGTCCAGAAAAATCTGAAAATTGAATTATCGGATAATATGGAAATATTTATATCGGATATTATGAGATTTCAGCGTGGAAAATATGAAAATAATAGGGCATTAATTGAAAAAAAGATTCCTGTAATAAAAAAATCATATGCAGTTGCAAACAATAATTTCAGCCCGAGAATATTTGGAATTATATCCCTTTAATTTTTCTTGATATCATGCTTTCTGTGCCTATATCATGCCTTATATAATAATCCCCTTTTATATTCTTTAAATTATCCTCAACTATATTGGAGGCTTCATGTATTGTGTCACCAAGGCCCAGAAGAGCAAGAGCCCTTGACTTTGTCGTCTTTACCGTATCCATTGTTCCATAAACTGAGGAATAATAAATTTTGAAATTGTCTGTCTCTGATCCAGGCTTAATATTTAATGTTGTTTCCACAGGTTTGATTCCATAGCCCGGCGGAACTATATACTTTAAAACGGTTGCCTTGCTTTGAAAAACAATATTATTTTTTAAAGTTCCGCTGTATATATCAAGAAGTATGTCAACCACGTTTGATTTCAATAAAGTTAAAACGTTCATTGCCTCAGGGTCGGCAAACCTGGCATTTATTTCAATTACCTTTAAACCATTCTGGCTTTTCATAAACTGGCCGTACATAATTCCTTTGAATTCATTGCCTTCCTGTCTCATTGCATTTACAATGTCGGAAATAATGGACCTTGCATCGTTGACCATATCTATATTTATAAATGGCAGAATGAAATTTTTGTCCGATATTGAGCCCATGCCACCGGTATTCGGTCCGAGGTCATCCTCATAGAGCCGTTTATAGTCCTGAACCACCGGCATGCATACAACATTTTTTCCATCGGTAAATGCCTGAATGGAAAATTCCTCACCTATTTCTCTTTTTTCTAGAAGAACTCTTCCGTCTCTATCAATAATTTCACCTGCATATTTTATTGCATCCTCTCTGCCATTGAGCTGTAAGCCCATAACCCTGACGCCTTTTCCGCCCGTGAGCCCAACGGGCTTTACTGCATATTCCATATCACTGTTTCTCAAATAATTTTCCATCTCATATTTATCTGTAAAAATCTTATTTTTAATATTTCCTTTAATATGATATTTCTCCATAATATAACGCATATACTCTTTAGAGGTTTCAATTTTCGCAGCATTAAATGATGGCGAAGCAACAGGTATATGCGCCTTTCTGAGATTATCTACCATATCTGTATTGAGCATATCATCTGGACTTACAAATGCTATGTCTATTCCATTCCTGACCGCAAAATCAACCACTGATTGTATTTTTCCATCATATTTAATATAACTTTTTGCCATTTTTAATATGGAAGGATTTTCATTTGTTACCACTGAATATAAAACATCTGATTCTGTTATTTTTCTTGCCAGGGCGTCTTCCCTGCCCCCGCTGCCCACCAATAGTACATTCATTGCTGATCCTCACGTAATGTCCTTTTATTGATATTAAATTTACGGTGAAACTCCGCGGTTACCTTATATTTATGAGTATTCCTGTATTTCCTGGCAGAGACCATGCCCGATTTTTTAAGATTTTCCAGCGGTTCTTTGTAATCATATCCAAAATTTTCTCTCAAATCTCCGGATATCGCCTCGCCATTATTCTTATAAATAAATGACAGCATTGAAAGTTCCTTTTCATTGAATTCTTTTTCTATAAACGGTGAGACAAATGATGCCATGGATTCATCCAGTTTTATTTTATAGCTGTTTCCGAACTGCCCTATTTTTAAAGAACTGTTTATCTCCTCATAAGTACTTGAAATAGCCTTTATTGCCTTATTAACAGTATTATTATCCACACCGAGGTAATCTGCAATGTCAGATACCTTTAATGGTTTACTTGATGAGTATAATATTGCCTCTATTTTCCTGCAAAGTTCATCCATAATAAGGTAATCATATTTTAGTAATAAAAATATTTCTTATTATTTTTAAATATTAAAATAATTATCTTGATATTCCATGGCTGTCCATGTAATTTCCCGATCTGTTTTTATAATCTTTATCCGGCTTGTCTATTCTATCAAAAACAATCTGTACAAATTTTGTTCCGGATTTGATTGAAATATCTTTGCCAAAGTTATAAAATGCCATTGTCAATTCGCCGCGGAAACCGGCGTCAACGAAGCCAAATGAAGCGAATATACCGTGTCTTGAATATCTGGATTTTATATAAAGCGATCCAACAATATTATCAGGAAGATCAAAAAATTCGAGGCTTGAAACATAGAATAATGTGCCTGTTTTAATTTCCTGTTCGCTGATTTCACCTATACTTATGTCATAACCGTTTGGTGTCAGTGAATTTTTATCATAGTTCTTTGCTATAAGCAAGTTTTTTGATGCAAATTCATCAATTTCCCTATCGTTTAACATTATCTGCAATATGTTTTTTGCTAATTATTTTTACTATCAATGGATATAAAAGCAGTGCTATTATAAATGAAATATAATAGCTTATATCAACGCCGCCAAGATAATATTTTGATATAAAACCCTCGTAAACAACTCCGGGGTCCATGAATGGAACAGAAATAAGAAGTGCAAGGAAATATGTAAAAATGCCCGGTATGTTGAATCCCGGTATTTTACTGTAATTAAATTTATTTTTCTTATTTATTATAAAGAAATCGGCTATCATTATTCCTATCCACGGTGTTATCCAGTAATCGAGTATAAAGAGAAAATCCTCGTAAAATGCATAAAACCTTGAATATGTAATTATTGCAAGGGCAACAGCTATTAAAATTCCGGCGAGAACAGTATAAAGGCGCCTTGCTTTGATGCCGGTTGTTGACAGTGAAATTGAATTTGAATACAGATTGATTGCATCCGCAGAGATTCCACCCAGGAATATTGCAAAGAGTCCTATCATTCCATATGGGCCCAGAACGTTTTTAAGGTCCAGTGCAGGGTTTCCCGATGGATTGAATGATAATATGGCAACAAAAACACCCGCAATTTCTGACCATAATGATGCTATAAAGCCTCCTGAAAATGTGTAAATAAATGTATTTTTTTCCTCATTATATCTGGAATAATCAGCTGCATATGGAGCCCATGACATTAAATATGAAAATGATGTTGCAAGTGTTATTCCAAAAGCTATACCTGTATTGGCAGATACCGGCACATATGAGGTTATGACAGGTGCTTTAATAAGAGATATTAATATTATAAAAGCGAAAATTATACCGAGTATTACAGACATTATCTTCTCAAAATATGAAATAACACGCCTTCCTGAAAATGATATAAAGAATATTGCTGTTGCAAGTATACCTATGGAAATTTCATAATACGGCATCCTGAATGCAAGGGTAAATGCAAATGCAGCAAGCACTAAATTAACAGTTAGCCAGCCCATGGTATTGAGCCATTGAAGGCCTGACATGAAAATACCAAATCTTTTTCCAAAGGCGCGCCTGCCAATGAACATCTGCGGCAACCCGGTTAATGGGCCGGTCCGGGACATATATGCTAACAGTATGCCGCCCATAATATTTCCAATTATTAATGCCAAAAAAGTTATTTCCAGACTTAAGCCGAGCATTATAGGAATAAAACCTATGGCAAAATCGCCTATTGTTAAATTAGAGGCAAACCAGAGTGTAAAAAGTTCTGATGATTTATGAGTTCTCTCATTTTCCGGAACCATTTCATTTCCGAATTCTGCGTAGATTTTCCTGCGTGCACCAGAACCTGCATGTTCTGATTTCATAGTTATGCATTAAAAATGTATATACAAATATTTCCCTTCAAAAAATCACAAATTGTTAAAAAATAAAATTATAACAATTCTATATTATGTAAATGTTTGAGGATATAAAAAGTTATGAATTGAATATGTATAATGATTCATCCGGTTAGATTGGATCCTCGTCAGTTTTGGAGAGGTCAATTATTCTGTTTGCACCGTCAAGATCGTTTATTATATTGTATACTGTTTCAGGTACATCTTCCTTCCAGTTTCCCGAATTTATTATTTTTTTCCTGATTTTGGTTCCTGACCATGCTTCCCTGTTCATCATCGGTAATGACAAAACCTCATATTGTTTCTCATAAAATAGACGCTTTACCAGAGGATTATTAGTATATACCCTGTGAAATGGCGGTGTCAATGACTCAACATGTGCAACCCACATTGGATTTGAATTCACATCTTCTATTGGAACTATATAATAATTGGATATACCATTATTTTCAAGGGTATTTAAAATCATCAGGTAACGCTCTCCTGCTGTAAATGGATTTGTAAGTGTATGTGAGAGCTGTGCACTGCCAATACCAATTACAACGTATTCATTGTGCTCCAGTATATGCTTTATTATAGCGAGATGACCATTATGAAATGGCTGAAATCTTCCGATAATGAATGCCTTCATTTACCGTGTATATATCATGTATACATAAATCTTTATAATTGAACTTTAGAAAATCAAATAAGACACATAATAAGTAAGAATATATATGAAATTATAATATTTATAAACAATGAAAATTAATATGCGCCTTGTCGCCGCTTCATACAGGCAGAGTGATGTTGCAGTGGAGCTTTACGGCAGAATGGAAGACGGAAGTTCTGTAACTGCTTTATATTTTGGCTTTAAACCGTATTTTGATTATGTTGAACCTGACGAATCATGCATTGAATTAATCAAAAACAATCCTGAATTCCTGAAAATGGAGGATAAAAATTTATTCCTTGATGGAAAAATGGTGGATGTTAAGAGAATATATATAAAATCTCCATGGAAGGTCCCTGAATTGAGAAAAATATGCAGTGCCCAGGCTCTGGCAGCAGATATACCGTTCCATCACAGATTTATCTATGATTTTAATATTGGATCAACGATAGAAATTGATGGGGAAAATCTGGAAAATGAAAAGCGTAGTTATACAACGGATATTGTTGTAAAAATAAATGAAATAAAAAATATAGACGATTTTAAAACTGAACTTAAAATATTATCATTTGATATAGAGAATTCAATATCTACCAGAGAAATATTTGTAATAGGCTATTCTGTTTATTTTAAAGGCAATTTTACAGATGGTTCATTAACAGGCAGTGAGGATGAAATACTCAGGAAATTTAATGAATTGGTTCAGAAACATGATCCTGATATAATAACAGGATACAACATTGACGGATATGATATACCGCTTCTCGATGAAAGATACAAATTCCATAAAATTCCTTTCAGAATTGGAAGAGATTTTCTGCCTCCAAGAAGAATTATGGACCAGTACTGGAAACTCCACGGAAGAGTAATAGATGATGCATGGTGGGAAGTAAGAAAGGTTCTGCATCCAAAACACGAAACACTGAATTATGTTTCACATTACCTCTTAAATGAGGGGAAGGAAAATGTTAACAGGCTCGACATAGAAAACGAATGGAAAAACAGGCGTGATGATGTTATAAAATACTGCATAAAAGACGCAATTCTTGCACTTAAAATATACCTTAAAATAAGGATACTTGATAGAAATCTATATTTATCAACAGTGTCAATGCTTCCACTGGACGATGTTACAAATGGGGGTACAAGCACATATGTGGATTCTTTACTAATAAGGCGTGCCGACAGGGAAAATATCGGAGTCCCGATGAGTTCCAGCAAGTTTTCAAACGATACATATGAAGGGGGATACGTACACACCATGGAACCGGGCTTATATGACATGATAGTGGTCCTTGATTTCAAAAGCATGTATCCATCAATGATTATAAAATATAATATATGCTTCACAACATTAAATCCGGCAGGTAATATAGTTGCTCCCAATGGAGCAAGATTTTTATCCCCGGATGTCAGGAAGGGCCTCATTCCGGATTTACTTGAAAATTTGATGAAAAGAAGAGATGAAGTAAAAAAATTAATGAAATCAGATCCGGACAATTATGATTATTACGATGGCCTCCAGGCAGCGATAAAGGTTTTAATGAATACATTTTACGGTGTTCTCGGCACATCATTTTACAGGTTCACAAACCGCGAAATAAGCAGTGCTATAACTGCATATGCTAGAAGGACAATAACATCAATTATAGACGATCTTGAAAAATCAGGGAATAAGGTTATTTACGGCGATACAGATTCAATATTTATAGAATCGGGAAAGAAGACACTTGATGAGGCAATAGATTATGGAAATAAGCTTAGCTCGGATATCTCTGAAAGAGAAAATCTTATCCTTGAGTTTGAGAAGATAATGGATCCATTATTTTCACACGGTGCAAAAAAGAGATATGCAGGTAAAATAGTTTATCCTCCGGGCTCCAGCGGCGAAATCCTTGTAAGGGGCTACGAAACCAGGAGAACAGATTCGTTTGACCTGCAGAGTGAGGCACTGTCAAATGTTTTTAATTTAATACTTGAGAGAGATGTTGAGGGTGCAAAAACATATGCAGAAGATCTGGTAAAGAAGGTTTCTACTGGTAATATAGACACATCAAAACTTGTAATTTCAAGAAGTGTAAAATCATTTAACAGTTATAAAAATCAGAATTCAATGGCAAATGTCAATGCTGCCAAGAAATTAATAGAACGCGGTGAATTATTCATTCCCGGTATGAAAGTGTCATGGATTGTTACCGATGCCTCAAAGACACCGCAGGAAGTCGAGCCATTTATAGACGGCCAGAAATTTGAACAGCAACCTGACTATATATATTACTCAAAGAGGCTACAGGAAACATTAAACAGGGTTCTTGAAAGCCTGAACAGCGAAGTAACTGTAATTAAAGACCCGCAAAAGAAGCTCACAGATTCATTCACAGGTAAAAAGACAGACATAGAGGATTATTTCAAATAGTTTAATAGTAAACAGTTTAGTAAAAATATATATATTTATTTATATTAACGTATAGATGAGTGAGAGAGGGAGATCATTAATTTTTACATCATTTGCACACTTTGCCAATGACGGTAATTTTCTGTTGTTTCCAACTTTAATAGTATATTATAAGGTTGTGCCGGACGTGAGCATAGCCTTTCTCGGTGCAATGGCAATAATTTATAATTTGCTTTCTGGCCTTCTTGGCCCGTCAATAGGAAAACTTGCAGACAGAATTGACAGGGATGGCCTTTTGATATTCTCCGGCATAGCCATTGAAGGAATATCGGTAATTATCTATGGTCTTGCATTTATTTCCGGTAATTTAATAAATTACGTTATTTTATTAGCTTCGGTGCTTCTCGGTATAGGCCAGGCATTTTATCATCCCATCGGTGCATCTATTCTCGCATTTACATATGGAAAAAAAGATTCATCATCCGCAATGGGAATAAACGGTTCCTTTGGAAGCCTTGGAAGGGCGCTTATACCGTCAATTATGGTTTATTCAATTGTATTCTTTGGTAAATTCAATGGTCTTCTTGCTGTAGCAGCCTATACAATTATAGCTGCTTTTATAATTGTTTCAGGTCTTTCTTTCTTCAAGAGGGAAAATTACATTAAAATAAACAAATCCAGGAGCAATAGTGAAAATAAAAAAATATCAGAAGAGTACAAAAAATATAGAAAGTTTCTGTATATTCTCACGGCTATAGTGTTTATAAGGTCATTTTTCTTAATCGGCACAGTAACATTTACACCTGATTATTTTGATAATGTCTTCCATTCACATGTAATTATGGGAGACATAGTTACTATAAGTTTTCTCGGTGCTGTTGTTGGCCAGCCATATTTTGGAAGAGTAGTTGAAAATCATGGCGGAAAATTCACAATAGCGGTTACAACAATTGCATCTACAGTATTTTTTGCATTAATGCTGTTTACAGATAATGTATATGAAGTTACAATAATATATCTTTTATTTGCAACATTTGCATTTACAAGCTTTCCTGTACTTCTTGGCTATGTCGCACAGACAATACCGAATGAATTTTCCACAAGGTCAAATGCACTGGTATGGAGCCTTGGAAATATAGTTGGCGGGTCCGTTGGAATAGGAATAGTTACAGGCCTGCTTTATGTTAAAGTACCATTATATACTGCATTCATGATAATGCTTATTTTTTCAATTATTTCAATTTTCATGCTTCCACTGCTCCCGTCAAAGAAGAAAGAAGAATTAACAGCATGATTTATCTAAAATTTTATTTTATAATTTCTTAACCAGTCTATGTCGCTGTTATAAATTTCGCGTATATCATTTAATCCATAATATAGCATTGCCAGCCTTTCAAGGCCAAGGCCAAATGCAAGTACAGGTGATTTCATTCCAAGCGGGCCTGTAACCTCCGGCCTGAAAATACCGGAACCTCCCATTTCCACTTCCTTTCCATTGATATCAACAATTACATCCATGCTAGGCTCTGTATATGGATAATATGACGGTACAAGCCTTATGTTTTTGAAGCCGAGCCTGCTGTAAAATTCCCTTAAAAGCCATTTAAGTGTAGATAAATTAACATCTTTGCTGTAAACTGCACCCTCAATCTGGTATAACTCTGATAAATGCTTCCAGTCAACGCTTTCATGCCTGAATACCTTTTCAATAGAAAATATAAACTGTGGCGATTTATTATTTTTGTATAAATATCTTACAGTATTTACTGTTGTATGTGTTCTTAAAAGCAGTTTCCTTGCCTCATCTTCAGACCATTTATAGTTCCAGCCGCTGTAGTTCTTATAGCCTTTCTCATGAACTCTTTTTACAAGCTTTAATATCTCCGGATTTTCGAATTCAATTTCTGTTTCAGGGTCAATATAAAATGTGTCCTGTATGTCCCTTGCAGGATGGTCCTGCGGTATAAAGAGCATATCCATATTCCAGCCGGCATATTCTATATAATGTCCGTGCATTTCTGTAAATCCCATTTCCAGGAAAGCTTTCCTAACATTCTCTATCAAATATGTAAGCGGGTGGAGTCCTGCACCGGGAATATTCTCCACCTTTGTATTGAGGTCATAGTGCCTGAATTTTTTATTTTTCCACCCACCTGAAGATATTATTTCCGGTGTGAGTAACTCAAGGAAATCACTTTCATTATATGAATTTAGAATTTTTAGTCCGTTTTCATTTATGTTTATTATTCTTACATAATTGATCTTCTCATTTACCAGTCCACGCCTGATTAAGTCCTTTATTCCATCCCCGGTAAAATTGCCTGTTTTCTCAATTTCAATAAGAATATTTTTGTTAATTTCAAATATTTCATCGTTAATTTTTTTATATAATAAACTTCCGTTTTCCGGCTTTATACCCAGCTTTGCAAGATTTGTTATTGCAATTTTAAATTCATCTTTCATGGTATTTCTGGCATTATTAATTGTAATGGTTTTCCTGTCTTCAAGGATTTTATAAAGTCTTTCCTCCGGAAAACCGGCTTCGATATATTTTTTTCCCTCAGCAGTCACATAATACTTTTTAATTTCATTTTTCTCTACATCTATTAATTTTTTTGACTCAAGATATGATATGGAGCTTGAGATTATCCTTTCATTCATGTCAATTTTTATTTCGTTTTCGGATATTTTATCTGTATTTTTTATATAATTTAATACATTGAATTCATAAGGACTTATTTCTATTTTTTCCATTACATCTTAAATATACATTGATATTAAACAGTTTTCACTTTAAATTGTCCTGAAATGAATCGATTGAAATTATTTAAATAATAATATACAATATTCTACAGTGGACTACGTACCGGATACTTCAGTAATAATTAGCGGCAAATTCAGAGAATTTCTAAGTGATAAAGATGATTCGCGGGTTATACTCCCGGAGGCAATGCTTGCTGAAATAGAACATCAGGCAAATGAGGGCAGGTCTACCGGATTCACCGCCCTGGAAGAACTAAAAAAGTTAAGAGAAATGGCAGAAACTGGAAAATTATATATTGACATTGTTGGGAACAGACCAATGGAGTGGCAGATAAGAAATGCACACAGTGGAGAAATTGACAATATAATAAGAAATGTTGCACTTGATAATAATGCAGCCCTTGTAACCGGTGACCATATACAGAGCATCATTGCCTCTATTAAAGGATTAAATGTAATATATCTCAAGGGAGAGGGGATGGAGGCACGGGACATCGAGGAATTTTTTGATGAATATGCTTCATCAGTACATTTAAAGGCGAATATGCCTCCTGTAGTAAAGACCGGAAAACCCGGAGAAGTCGTATTAAAGCAGCTTGATTACATAGTTACATACGATGAACTGGAAAAGATTGCCTATAAAATAGTGCAGAGGGGCAAATTTGAGGATCAGTCTTTCATAGAAATGGATATGTTCGGTGCAACAGTTATACAGTTAAAAAATTTGAGGATAGTTATAACAAGGCCGCCATTTTCGGATATAATGGAAATAACTGCAGTGAGGCCTGTTGTAAAGACATCAATTGAATATTACAATCTCGATAAAAGAATAATGGAAAGACTTGAAAATAAAGCTTATGGAATTCTTGTAGCAGGTTCTCCTGGTGCAGGTAAAAGTACATTTGTTACTGCACTTGCTGAGTTTTACGCATCAAGGGATAAAATAGTAAAGACAATGGAAAAACCCAGAGACCTTCAGGTTAATGATAACATTGTACAGTACACGGCACTTGAAGGCGATATGGAAAAAACAGGAGATATATTATTACTGGTTCGTGAGGATTATACAGTATTTGATGAAATGAGAGTAACTTCAGATTTTAAGGTTTATTCTGATTTGAGGCTTGCAGGCGTTGGCATGGTTGGTGTTGTCCATTCAACAAGGGCAGTTGATGCAATCCAGAGATTTGTCGGCAGAATAGAGCTTGGATTAATTCCACAGGTAATTGATACTGTGCTTTTTATTGAAAATGGAGAGGTTTCGCAGGTTTTAACTACCGATTATCAGGTCAAAATCCCATATGGAATGAACCAGGAGGATCTGGCCAGACCGGTAATTGTTATAACTGATTTCCTTAAAAATAAGCCTGTGAGCGAGATATATACATTTGGTGACCAGGTAGTGGTTATTCCTGTAGGCGAAATAAAAAACGGAACTAACCCATTATTCGCACTTGCCGCTGCAAAGATAAAGGATGATATGTCAAGATTTTTGGATTCAGAACATGTACAGGTAGAGCTTGTTTCTGATAACAGGGTTAAAATTATGGTTCCCGATTCAAAAATTCCAAAACTTATTGGCAAAAAGGGAGAAACTGTTAATGCACTTGAAAAATCTTATGGATTAAGAATAGATGTGGAGGAATTGTCAGATGATGCCAATGTAATGCAGGATGCTGTTATAGAAATCAAGAACAAAACAATATACCTTGATATTGGCTCCCGGAACAAACCGGTTAAATTATATGTTGACGGCATCGCAATTATGTCTGCAAGAAGCTCATCCAGAGGTGAGCTGAAATTAAGGATTAACAGCGATACAGGAAATGCATTGTATAAATATATAAAACAGGGAAAGAAGATACAGTACATGGTTTTTGACGAGCCTGAATTAACAAATAAAAATAAATGAACTTTAAATATTTTCTTTCAATACATTATATATGTCGGAAGAAAAATATTCATATGAGAAATCATTCGAAACTGATGCAGAAAATATATTTGGACAGTTGCACAAAATTTTAAAGGAAGAAAACTGGATCATACTTTCATATGTGGATGTTAAGGAAATTTTTAATAAAATGAATAAGAAAATTGATCCTTATTACATTCTTGATGTGTGTTATCCGCCGGCTGCAGTTGAATTAATTCTGGATAATGAGGAGATTGGTTCATTTATTCCATGCAAGATCGTACTTGCCCAGCACGGAAATAAAACAAGGCTCATTATGCCAAAGCCGTCAGTACAGAGCCGTGATTACTTAAATAATGACGGAAAAATTGCAGAGAAATACGAATCAATGCTTATAGATATAATAAATAAGATCAATTCATAAAGTTTATTCAATTGAATTAATATACGAAAGGAATTGATAGCACAGAAATCACCATTGCTGATATTAAGCCAGATCATAAATTCCATTCTTGGATACGCCGGATTATTTTTTATTATACGTTTTGTCGGTTTGCAGCAGTGGGGATTTTTAAGCTTTTCTCTTGCTTTCATTGGTATTTTGAGTATATTCGGTGACCTTGGCTATGGCACAGCGCACCTTAAATTTTTATCATCCGGGGAATATGATAAAGCTGAATGCAACGGAACATTCCTGGTAATAAGGTCAGCCCAGACATTTATTACAATAGCTATTGTCCTGGGTTCATTATTTATCTGGCTGGATGTTTTCCACAGGGGTTTCCAGAGCAACGTGGAAATTTATACGATCATACTTCTAATTCCATATTTTTTCTTTAACAGAATGAAAGATTTCTCAAATATTTACTTTAATTCAGGTCTGAAGTCAGTTAGAATGTCGCTGCCACAGATGGTTGAAGCAATAGTAAGGAATTTACTTTTTATTTTTCTCGGTATAGCATATGCATTAAAAATTCCGGGTTATAATACATTGAGCGGTGCAGTCGTTCTTGCTATAATATACAGTATATCATATTTTATTTATTTCATAATTTCATTTATGCTTGGAAGGCCCTGGCACGTTAAAAAACCGGGAAAGGCAATGTTCTCTGTATATACAAAACTTGCACTGCCCCTTGCCTTCGTTGCCGTTATAGGAACAGTAAGCGGAAATATTGATAAGGTATTGATAGAATTCTTCTGGCATGCCACTGCTACCGGTGCATTTGCCAGTCTTCAAAAAATTGTTTCACCTGTTATAACATTTTCAGGTGCAATAAGCACATTTTTTGTTCCACTGCTTCTCGGAACAATGGAGCAAAAGCATTTTAATGACAGTATAAGCATATTTGAACGAACAATATCAATTATAATATTACCTATAGTTGTAATATTTTTAGCACTGAGAGTTTATGTGGCAAACTTATGGTCTGCAGCATTAATTCCATATGCATCACTTTTGGTATTTCTTGCACTTGCAGCATATTTCATTGCCGTGAATACTCCGTATACATCAAGTCTTATAGCCAGAGGTTTAACAGTGAAAATAGGAAAAATTTCTGTTATAGCAATAATAATCAATATTGTTCTTGACCTTGTATTGATACCGCCGGATATATTCGGCTTTAAATTATTATCGCTTGGTGTACTTGGCGGTGCTGTAAGTACCTTTACAGCAATGTTCTTTGAGCTTATTGCATATAGAATAGAAATTATAAGAATAGAAAAAACAGGACCGAATCTTTCAATTTTTATGCAGGCCATCCCGGCACTGATACAGTTTTTATTTTTATATGTAGTAACTGTTTATGTAAAAGTTTACAGCATAATATTGTTTTTGCCGGTTGCAGTATCATCATTGCTGATATTCGCTGGAATTGCAATAATAACAAAGCAGTTGACTGTAAATCAGATAAAAACATTCATAAAGGCAATGAATCCATTCAATATGAGAAGCAGGCTGCGTAATGAATAAGTTTATATTATATATGAAAAATACAGGTTATGGATCAGATAGACATAGAAGATTTCCATAAATTTGACATTAGAATTGGCAGGGTTGTTGAATGTGAGAAGGTTGAAAAGTCGCGCAGCCTCCTTAAAATCATAGTCGATCTAAATGGTGAAAAAAAACAGATAATATCAAGCATATCAAACTGTTACTCTCCGGAAGATATGTTAAATCGTGAGCTCGTTGTACTTAATAATTTAAAACCGGCAAAATTTATGGGGCTTGAAAGCCAGGGAATGCTTCTTGCAGTAGAGGACTCAAAAGGTGTATCACTGCTTAAACCGGACAGGGATGTCGAAGAGGGCAGTAAGGTGCATTGATGGCACTCCCGGATAAATACAGGCCATCAAATATAAATGACCTTCTGTTAAATGAGTCGTCCAGATCAGTGATTATCCAGTGGTTAAAATCATGGATGGAACACAGAGAAACAAAAAAGGCCCTTATACTCTATGGACAGCAGGGAATTGGAAAAACATCAACGGCATATGCAATAGCAAACAGTGCTGAATTGCCCGTTATAGAAATGAATGCATCGGAACAGCGAAATAGAGAAAGCATGAAGAAAATCGGTTTAATGGCGTCGGCATACCATGATCTTTTCAGTACAGGAAAAACTCCGGATAAAGTTATATTAATAGATGAGGCAGACAATATATTCGAATCGAGAAATATTTCAAAGGGCGGCGACACCGGAGGCATGTCGGAGCTTCTTGATATTATAAAACATACATCAAATCCGGTAATTGTTACAATGAATGATTTTTATGATTTTAAGTCAAAAAACTATGCAGGAGAAATAATAGCCCTATCACTGGTACTGGATCTTTCACCTTATAAAAGAAAGAATGAAACCGCATACCGATCTTTTGTTGCAGGCGCCCATAACATCTTAAAGCGCATAGCGGATGCAGAAAATATAGCAATAAATTCAAACAAAATAACAGAGATTATCAAAAACAATGAACCTGACATGCGTGCAATGATCAACGATTTATATTTATATAAAATACGTGAAAATGACAGTGAAAATAGTGGAAGGGATTCATCGAAATCAATATATTACATAACAAATGATACATTTCGAAAGGGCAATTATGATGAAATCCTGAAATCGTTATATAAAATGGATGAGGATCCCGGTTTTTATATGAACTGGATAGATGAGAATATACCATATGAATACACAGACCTTCAGGATTTAGAAAAAGCATATGATTTAATTTCCATTGCAGATGTATATTACGGAAAAAGAATCAGAGATTATGCCATGCTTAACTATGCCATGGAAATCACCGGCGGCATTTCTTTTAACGTTCCTGGACATAACAGCCATTATGTAAAATATAGTTTTCCGGTGTATATAAAGAATTTAAGCAGCAGGAAGAAAAATAATTCAAAATCTTCATCAAGGGCATTTATGTCGAAACTCTCTGTAATTTCACATACATCAATTATGAATATATCACGGGATATCTGGTTTTATAAAAAATTAATTTCCGGCGATAAAGAAACATATAAACTTCTGGTTAAAATTTTAAATCTAACAGACAATGAAATATCAGGAATAAAAAAATAACGGTTAAGAACTTTTGAGAACGGGGTTTTCAACATATTTTGACATTGTCTTTTTACATTTTTTAATTGTACCGCTTGTTATTATTGTCTTCCCGCCACGGTCGTTAATGATCTTTTCAATGGCATTCCTGTTTAGCTGGCTGCACAGATATATGGAGAATTTATCATGCCTGTACTTTCTTTTTATTCCGTAATATGTGTAGAGATATTTATCAATAGTGGGCGATTCCCAGTAAACCAGAATATATCTTTTTCTTATTAAAGAGCCTTTCAACACAACAATATTATAACAATGTATTTTGTTTTTATCATTATATCACCTGCATCTCAGGTATTATAAAAGAACACAGTTATATCTTTGATTCACGTCATAATTTATCAACTGAATAGTTAAGGATAGATGGCTATATTCAAATGACATTATTATCAATGCAACATAAATATATACCTGGAAGAATGCGCAGGAAACCTTTCCCAAAGTCGGGAATGATAGAGAATACTCTGAATTTTTAATAGTAAAATGGTAATAAAATATTCACCTTCCGGAACATACAATAATGCAGTACAATTTTCAAACAATATGAGAAATAGCCATCTGTTCCAGGTATTACTCTGTAAAGGCACTTAACTTATATTCTATCGGGCTGTACATTACAGATATATAACTTAACACATAATAGATTTGCGATAAACGCGTTTAATAAACCATGTATCTATCCGGTAATATTTGCCACGGGCTGATAACAAAAATATATAAATATCATTTATAAATGGAGTATGAGTTAAAGTGAATAATATGGAAACATCATACAGTTTAATCAGGAATGAGTGGAAAAATCTTAAACATTCAAAAATATACGGCCTTCAGAAGGAAAGAATGATATCATGGAGAAAGGGCGGAGCACTGGAAAGAGTTGATTACCCGACAAGACTCGACAGGGCAAGAAATGCCGGCTATAAGGCAAAAGAGGGATACGTTGTGGTGAGATCCCGTGTCAGAAGGGGCGGTCAGCACAGACCCAAGATTATGGGAGGAAGAAGGCCAAGAAGACTTGCATACACAAAGATGACTGTAAAGAAAAGTATACAGGTCATTGCAGAGGAAAGAGCAGCCGATAAATACCCGAATATGGAGGTCTTAAACTCATATTACGTTGGCGAGGATGGACTTTATAAGTATTATGAGGTTATATTTGTCGATAAATTCAACCCGCAAATATTCAACGACAAAAATATATCATGGATTGCTGAACCGCAGAACAAGGGCCGTGTCTACCGTGGGTTAACATCTGCAGGATACAAAAACAGGGGTCTGGGCCATGGCAGAACTGGCAGCGACAAGAGCAGGCCGTCTATAAGATCCAATGGCAGGTTGAGGAAATAATTTTATAAGCCACGGTGGCCCAGTGGTACGGCGCCAGCCTTGAGAGCTGGTTCCCTTGTGGATCGGGTGTTCGAATCACCCCCGTGGCGCTTATATTTGTAATCTGATGTATCTGTAATGATAATATATGGCATTAATATTCTTAGATAAACAGTACAGTTTATCACCTCCATATTTGTCTTTCCAATAATATCTGGCTTTAATAAAAAAGAAAATCCCTTTTCAAAGTTCTTTTACTGATTTTAAATGTTTTACATGCCTGGTCCGGACAACGATTTCATTTCAATTCCATACAGGGCATATATTATTATCAATAGATGAAAGACCTGCTGTAATTCATATAAAGAAAAGGCGGTAAAATGAATGAATAAAAAAAGTATATACAGGGACTAATTACAGATATCATAACTATTATATTTTATAAAAAACTTAATATATTTAACATTTTATGTACATTATATGAATGGGGCCATGGCAATTCTTGAAATGCTTGATAAGTATGACGTAAAACATGTATTTGGCCTTATAGGGGAAACGAGTTTTACTTTATATAAAGAATGGAATGACTTCAATAATATTAAGCATATTTTTGGCAGAGATGAAAGAAATATTGCTATAATGGCCGAGGGATACGCAAGAGTTTCCGGAAAGCCGGGAATCTTTGAAGTACCGGGTCTTGGAGCATCCTATTCATTGCCCGGCGTTGCAGAAGCGTTTGTAAGTGGAACTCCATTAATTGAACTTTCAAGTGATATATCCATTACATCTGAAAAGAGGAATTTTTTAACTGAATATGACAAAACATCAATGTTTAGCGGAATTACAAAGGAAGTTATCAATGTTTACAACGGAGCCGATATTCCAAGACTTATGAGAAGGGCATTCAGAGTTGCAACATCAGGAATAACGGGGCCTGTATTCATGAGATTTCCGATGAATGTTTACAATGAAAATGTTACTGATGCTGAATTATATGCACAGAAAGAATTTTCTAAATATCCTTCATTAAGACAAATATGTGAGGAATCATATATAAATGATGCAATAAATCTTATCAATAAAAGTGAAAAACCCGTAATAATTTGCGGACAGGGTGTTTTATATTCAAATGCTGTTGATGAATTGCTGGAAATAGCCGGAATATATAACATTCCTGTCGGTACCACAATGTCCGGAAAAGGGTCATTTCCTGAAAACCACCCGCTGTCAATAGGGGTAGTTGGCAGCAGGGGCGGAACTGAATTCTCCAAATCATTTATTGACAATGCTGATTTAATATTTTTTATAGGAACAAACACAGATTCTGCATCAACATCACAGTGGAAATCCCCGGATTATAACAAAAAAATAAACATTATACATATTGATATAAATGAGAATAATCTTGGAAATGACTATAATACGGATATAATGCTTTACGGCGATGCAAAATTAATTCTCAGTAAAATGATAAAAAATTTACATAATAAAAACATAAAAAAATTTTCCGGAGTAAATACTGGAAATGAAATCAATAATAAGCTAAATTCACTTATTGGATATGACACAAATACCGTAAATCCCGTAAAATTTATGAAAATTATTGAGGATTATATAGGCCGGAAAAATATAATTGTATCAGATCCGGGTATAGGCGCTATTTATTCATCGGCATATTTTAAAACCAAATATGCCGGCAGGAAATTCATATATAATTATTCCATAGGCGGATTGGGTTACGCGCTTCCGGCTTCCATTGGTGCCTATTATGCCAATAATGATACTATAACGTGCTTCACCACTGATGGAAGCATTTCATTCAATGAGGGTGAACTTGAAACAATTTCCAGAGAAAATATAGATGTAAAAATATTCATTTTCAATAACGGTTCATATGGCTGGATAAGGGCAACAATGCTTTCTGATTACGGAAAAATATTAAATGGAACAGACTTTTACCCGGTTAAATATGAAAACATCGCAAAGGCCTATGGTATTGACTTTTACGATATAGAGAAAAACGGCGAAATAAATAATGTTTTAAAAAATGTATACCATGACAAACGTGCAGCAATAATAAATGTTAATGTTGATTCTGAGGATAAATTAATGCCGCCTGTGCCTGAATGGAAAAATGCATCAATAAAGTATGATAGGAAATATATGGGGTAATTTAAGGATATTTTCCAGAACCATTATCAAAACCTTTTTCATGAAATAATTATCTATATCCATAAATTTATTTCCGGCCGGCTCATCCAATCCTGAGGGAAAATTGTGGCCCTCTAAAAAATATATCCGATGCGTGAATTTTGAAAGAATTAAAACTATTCTTATCTGTACGACAATGATATGGATATGGAGTATATCCAGTTATGATCTTATATTAACGATAAAGATTCTATTATTACAGCAGCAGTACAGGCTATTAAATATAAGGAAAGATACGCAATAGAACAAAATTCATGAAGTTCCCCGGATTTTTTGATAAATTAACTTGATTGCTCCATTTGTACATTGGATAGTTATAGCAAATAATAAATAAATGTTCAGAGACATAAGGGGAGAGTCCGGGAAGATGGTGATCTGAAATGTTAGAGAAATATACTGCCGGATAGGATCCTAAAATTTTGTATTCTCCTGGTTCCCTTATTTCCATTGCAAATATTACCGGTTCTTTACATTATCCCTTCTGAAGAAGAATAAACTATCCGGGAATATTACTATATATTTTATCAGGAGTTTTCTCCGCGGATCTTTAAATTTTCTATTCATCACATCTTAGTTTTCATTGTTCTAATATAATATTCATTCTTTAATCCACTATTCTTATTAAGGAATTGTTATTTTTCTATGTCCATTAACTTTTCCAGATATTACTTTACCGCTTTTCTTTATAACTCTATAATTATTTCATCCTGGATTTGTATTTACATAAAATTATATACATTATCTATGGCATGCTTTTATAACAATATCTGATTGATTACATTTAACTGCTGCCGGATGTTTTACCAATATTTGTATATTCTATGTATTATATAATAAAATTTTTTATCACATTTCCCCATTTTTAAGAAAATTTGTGATCATTTTCGTACTTTAAGAAAATTTTATATCTCGAATCGAGTTAAGATACTTGTGATATTATGCCGGTTTTAAATGATGATATTGATGAAAATGATATTAAAACAATGTATTATGCAATGGTAAAGAGCAGGCATTACGAGGAAAAAATCAGAGAATTATATTTAAATGATAAAAAACCGTTATTTGATATAGCGGCAGGAAAAATACCCGGGGAAATGCATCTTTCAGCAGGTCAGGAACCGACTGCAGCATGGATGTCTGTTCTTTTAAGGAAGGATGATTTTGTCTACAGTACACACAGGCCGCATCACACTGCAATTTCAAAGGGTGTTGATCTGAATAAAATGACTGCAGAAATTATGGGTAGGACAACAGGTCTTGGCAAAGGAAAAGGAGGGCATATGCATTTATTCGACCCGGGAGTCGGTTTTGCATGTGCAGGAATAGTTGGATCATCATTTCCACCAGCAATTGGTGCTGCCCTGAGTTTTAAACTGGACAGAAAAGATAACGTGGCTATTGCATTTGGTGGCGATGGATCATTGAATCAGGGCATGTTCATGGAATCATTGAATCTTGCCTCACTGTGGAAGTTGCCTGTAATTTTTATAATTGAAAACAATGACTGGGCTATTTCTGTTAACATTAAAGAGTCTACTCCGCTGAAACATGATTCTGACAGGGCCCTTGGTTTCAATATACCGGGTATTTATGTTCCTGACAATGATCCGGTGAAAATGTACACTGCTGCAAGGGAAGCTATAGAAAGAGCAAGGTCAGGCAGCGGCCCCACACTTATAAGCATAGATACATACAGATATTATGGGCATTTTGAAGGCGATCCGGAAGTTTACAGGCCAAAAAATGAAGTATCTGACCTGATGAAAAAGGACCCGATAAAACTTTTAAGAGATGCCATGCTGGAAAAAAATATTATAAGCGAGGATGAAATTGAAAGAATAGAAAACTCGACGATGGAGGAAATAAATCAGTCCATTTCATACGCTGAGAATAGTCCTCTTCCATCCGGAAAGGATGCCCTTGAGGACGTTTATTCTCCTGTTAATTATGAAATAAAACCAAAAACAAAAGGCAGAAAGCTTCCTATGTACATGGCAATATCAGAAGGCATATCAATGGAGATGGAAAAGGATCAGAATGTTCTTTATATGGGTGAAGATGTTGGCATTTATGGAGGTATTTTTGGCGCCAGTACCGGTCTATACAAGAAATTTGGATCAGATAGGGTAAGAGACACACCGATAAGCGAATCAGCCTTTATTGGTTCTGCTTCAGGTCTGGCAGCTGCGGGGAAAAGGCCAATTGTTGAACTTATGTTTACCGATTTCCTTGGCGTTACCTTTGATCCAATAATGAATCATATAGCAAAAAATTATTACATGTCTGGAGGGAATGTGAAAATGCCAATTGTCATAACAACAGCAATAGGCGGCGGTTATGGTGATGCAGCACAGCATTCACAAACATTATTTTCAATTTTTGGACATATACCCGGATTAAAGGTTGTTGTACCCTCAAACAGTTATGATGCAAAGGGACTCATGATATCGGCAATAAAAGATGATAATCCTGTAATATATATGTTTCATAAGGGGCTTCTCGGCCTTCCGTGGATGCCATATCCGCAATCCACTGTAACAGAAGTTCCGGAGGAAGAATATACAGTTCCGATTGGAAAAGCCAGAATTGTTAAAGAGGGAAAAGATGTAACCATAATATCTGTGGGATCAACGGTCCATATGGCAATGGAAGCTGCAGAAAAGCTTGAAAAGGAGGGGATAAATGCAGAAGTCATTGATCTTGTAACAGTAAAGCCCATTGATGAAGAAACAATTGTAAATTCAGCCAAAAAAACAGGAAGAGTCCTTGCCGTGGATGAGGATTACCAGAGTTATGGGATGACATCTGAAGCATTGGCAATAGTTTCCGGCGGGGCATTTAAAGATCTTAAAACAGCTCCAAAGAGAATTGCGTATCCGGATGTTCCTGTGCCATATAGCAGATCAATGGAACAATTTACGCTTCCAAATTCGGATAAAATCTATAATGCTGTAAAAGAGATGGTAAAATAATGATAATTAAAATGCCGGCAATGTGGAATTTTGACGAACTTGGAAAAGCAGTATTAACCCAGTGGTATGTTAATGAAGGTGATGAAATAAAAGAGGGAATACCATTATGCCAGATTATGGCATCAAAAGTAACAGTTGAGATTCCATCTCCGTCTTCAGGGAAAATAACAAAGCTTATTGCAAAAATGAATGAGGAAATATCTCCCGGTGACCCCCTAATAGAAATGGAATGAATGTATTTTTAGCAATTTTTTAAATTATCATTCAATATTTTTGATATTTCATCAGGTTTATTGATCTGGGGCACATGACCACCGTTTTTTATAATAAATAACCCGCTTCCTTTAATATTTTCATTCATTAAATAAGCTATTTTAGAGCTTATACTTTTATCATTATCTCCCCATATTATCAATGTTTTTACATTGATTTTTTTAAGGTCATTTACAGTTATAACAGATTTATCAAAATTATTTAAAATATTTCTCATGATATTGAGATCATTTCCCGGCTCAAGTTTGTCAAGTCTTTTAATAAAATCATCAATATTCTCATCATTATATTTTTCATCAAGTACCCCGGCGCTGTCAACAAGGACCATGCATCCTATATCATTATGGTTCAGTGAATAATTTATAGCAACCCATCCCCCATATGAATTTCCCATAATTACAGGATTTAAAATATCCAATTTTTGTATAAAGTTATGAACCATATTTGATTGTAAATCTATAGTATAATTTATATCCGGTCTGGCCGACTTTCCATGGCCAAGCATATCAGGGGCAATAAGCATAAAATAATCATCAATCCTGTTGAACAATTTTATCCAGTTATTTGATAAACCACCAAGCCCGTGAAGCATTATCAATGGATGCTTTCCCTCCCTGTAAAGGTATGAAATCTTTCCATAATCAGTATCAATATATTTTCTTTCAATCATCCATATATTATTTATTCAATGCCGTTAAAATTTTCGAATTTTTCCTTTAATCCCGATAAAAATCTTGCGGCAGGGGCGCCATCAATTGCTCTATGGTCAACTGTTACTGAAGCAGTCATAATATAATGTATCTCTATTTTTCCGTTTATAACCACAGGCCTTTGCTCAATTTTTCCTGTACTTAAAATACCCGTCTGTGGCCAGTTTGGAATGGACATGAAATATGATATTCCTGTTGAACCAAGGTTGCTGACTGTGAATGTACCCCCGGAAATATCTATTTCCTTTATAATGCCTTTTTTTGATCTTTTGATCAGTTCATTGTATTCTTCAGCAAGTTCCTTCAACTTCTTTGAGTTAACATTTCTTATTACCGGAACAATAAGACCTATATTTGAGTCAACAGCTATACCAATATTTATTTCTTTATATGCAATTATTTCGTTATTTTTTATTGAGGAATTCATATAAGGGAATTCATTTATAGCAGAGGATATAATTTTCAGCATGAATACATTGTATGGTATATTGGGATTTTCATTTTTTGCTTTAAGTAAATTATCACAATTTATATCTTCATATAAGGATATCAATGCAGCTTCTTTAAGTCCAGAAACTAAATGATCAGCTATCATTTTTCTAACTCCATTAATTGATTTTTTTTCAAGCACATGAGGAAAAAAATTTTCATTTATATAATTTTTAATATAATCGAGGGTAATAGAATTTTCTGGTATGCCAATATTTTTTAAATCGATATTATACTGATCTGCAAATCTTTTTATTTCAATATTTTCCTGTTCCATTAAAATACATCCCGGAATAAAATATTAATGTTGCGGTGTATATAAATAAATGTGACGCGTCATGTACTGTATGGTAGCACTTTCCGCTTCATCAATGAAAGCTGCTATTTCCATTAGAGCTCCAATCCCCACAGACCTGAATTCGGAATTACCCTTATCTTCTTTATATTCTAGCATACCCATTGGTACATTTTAAAAAAATTGAGTCTGTTGAAGAAAAATTTAATAGATTAAAAAATAATATTTGAATATTTTAACTTAAATAAAGGAAATCAAATAACTTTTATATACAATAATTAAATTTTCAAAAATGAATCTTGAAGATAAATTAAATATATATCGAAATAAAGCAATAGAATTCCTATTCAATGTGGATATTCTTGAAGACAATACATATGTATATGATGAAAATATGGTGCAGGGAGGCCTTGAATACGAGGACCTGGAATTCTGCGATATAAACACAGTATTCACAGTGGATAATTTCACAGCATATCAGTTCGATGGCAAATTAAGAGAAGGAGGCACCTTGATAATAAATTTTAATGGAAAATATTATGAGGATGACGAAGAGAGCAAAAGATTTTACAGTGAAAAGTACAGATCTTTTATTGATTCGGGAGAAAATATCAAAATGATTAACTTCTTCCCATTAAGAACAACAGAAAAGGATGTTTTTCTCGAATTGTTCCACAGAACAGAATTTAATGGAATTATAAACATGGATTATCTTGTTTCGAAATTGTATGAAATTTATTTAAAGCCGGTAATTGAAATACTGAAGCCTGAGAACATAGTGGTTGGCGATAAGGAATTATATAAACCGGTGGAAAAAGAAATTTCAGACATCGATGTTTCATTCATATAAAAGTTCGGGCAATAATTATATCCCAGTTATTGTTTATACATCCATGATTGAAATCCGCCCATTTAAAGAACGTGACGTGGAAGAGATATATAAAGTTGAAGAGCTATCCTTTGGAGATGGTGCATATTCCCACAGAATGATTAAATTAATGCTGCACATACCGGAGAGCTTTACACTTGTTCTATCACTTGATTCCAGAATTGCAGGTTATGCCACTGCAATACGCGAGGATAATGAATCCATGGATATTGAAAGTATAGCAATTATTCCTGAAATGCAGCATGGCGGCTATGGATCGTTGCTCATTGAGGCAATTGAATTGGAGGCATTAAAGCGTGGATATCATAAAATAATTTTAGAAGTAAGAGAAAAAAATATAAATGCAATTGAATTTTATAAAAAGCATAAATATTCAGAAGTCGAATTTCTGGCAAATTATTATCATTTATCATATAAAGGATCAAAAAATGCATATAGAATGATAAAGAAAATTGATTGAAATAGTTCATTAAAAACTTATATCTTTAATTTGAGGACCAACAGAAACTATAATATTTCTTCTATCAACCTCCCGATAAAGTGAACGTGCCAGTGATGATACATTATCAATTCTTTTAATTTCACCGCGGTAATAGACACTGAAATAATTTTTAATTCTTTCCTTTCCTGCAAAGTAAAGTGGCGGTATAATATCTATTATATATTGATCATCATTGAAACGTGACATCCTTTCTTTAATTATATTGTAATTTTCCGGGGTATATTTTTCCCTCCAAATTACTTTAAAGAGTTTCCGGTTTAGAATGTTGTTTACAATTATTTCTGTATTTCCGGAATTTAATTTTTCTAAAAAACTGTAATCAAACAACTTTAAATCATCAATGCTTTTATCTTTGTATAATTCATAGGCTATGCCCAGCATTTTCTGCGCCACCCTGCATGTTTTATGGAAATAAACGGAATTAAACATCAGAATTCTTGTTATGAGTGTTGACTCCAGAGTTGGTATGGATTTTTCCTCACCCACAATATTATTATTATTTATGGTAACTGTGTTAAAAAGCCGCATGTGGTCTATATGGCCCATTGTCACACCACAGTAAAATGCATCCCTTCTTAAATAATCAATCTCATCAACATCTATAGGTCCACTCACCATGGATGAATAAAGGCGATATTTTTTTGATTTACCTGTGGCTATCCCCGCAATATCTTTTGGATTATAACCATATTTTTCAATAATTTCAGGTATATCGCTGTCATTAAATATACCCTCACCCATTATGATTTTTTTTGTCAGATCTTCGTGTGTAACCTTATAATATTTATAAAAGACATCTTCTATTGAATGGCTGAAAGGCATATGACCAATATCATGGAGAAGTGCCCCTAACAGCGGCTTATCATCATCAATATTAAGTACATTTGATAATTGCTTTGCCATATACATTGTGCCGAGAGAATGCTCAAACCTTGTATGGTTTGCGCCGGGATATACCAGGTTGCATAAGCCTAACTGCTTAATATTCCTTAATCTCTGGAAGTAATGTGAATCCACTATTTCCTTGAATATACCGTTAATTTTTATTGGGCCGTTTACAGGATCCTGTATTATACTTTCACTGTTTTTGTTATTTGACATAAATGTAATTGTCAGTTATAATTAATATTTAAAATATTGGAGAAATTAACGGCAGGTTCCTAAAACCTATTCCTGAAATGGGGAAGGCATTTTTCTGAGAAGTAAGACAGCTAATTAAAGTTATAAAATTGATGTAACATGTTCTTCGCATGGAAAAAGAATGGATTTGAAATCTGGTGTAAGGGCACAAAGATGATTTAATACCGGTAATACAGGCACATTCAAAACATCCTGTATATAAACGAAATAATACCTGAACTCTTTGAAAATGTAAAGGCTGCTATAACAAAGAACTAAAAAATTAATTTTTTATAATTTCCTGTTTTTATGTTAAAATTTATGAGGAATACATTATAAATAATGTAAACATATATATCTATGGTTTCTCAGCGTGTAGGCAACATTAACGAATCTGCAACAGTGAGCATGTCAAATAGGGCCGCAGAATTGAAGGCAGCAGGCAAGAAAATATATAGTTTCGGCATTGGAGAGCCGGATTTTACAACACCAAAGGAAATTATCGATTACGCTTACAGCCAGGCACTGGAAGGAAAAACACATTACACGCCATCTGCGGGAATAATTGAACTGAGGCAAAAAATAGCTGAAAAAATGAAGAAAAAAAACGGTGTTGAGGCAGCATCCTCAAATGTGCTTGTAACACCGACAAAGTTTTCCCTGAATCTGGCATTGTATTCAATTATAGACCCGGGTGATGAGGTGCTTCTCCCTGCACCGTATTATGTTTCATATCCCGATATAATAACTTTAAATGAAGGTAAAACAGTATACTTTGATACTGATAAAGATTATGAATTTGACTTTGACCGGATGCGCAGGCTGGTATCGCCAAAAACAAAGGTTTTTATGTTTAATAACCCGGTCAATCCCACAGGAAAAGTATATTCTGAAAAAACTCTGAGGGAACTGAGCGATTTTATTCTGGAAAATAATCTATATTTACTATCAGATGAGATTTATGAAGATCTTGTTTATAAAGGGAAGATGTTCTCCCCGGCATCAATACCTGAAATGAGAGATCATACTGTAACACTGAGCGGTTTCTCAAAAAGCTATGCCATGACAGGATGGAGAATCGGTTATATGGTAGGACCGGAAGATATAATAAAGGCAGCAAATAAGGTACAGCAGCAAACATTGACATGTGCACCGTCAATATCACAGTATGCTGCTTTAAAGGCCCTTGATGATGAGCAAAGTATAGCTGTAATGAAAAAAGAATTTGAGAAGAGAAGGAATCTTACAGTTTCGCTGTTAAAAGAAATAGACGGTTTAACCTTATATGAACCGGAAGGCGCCTTCTATGCATTCCCCGGATATGAATATAATATTCCCGATTCAAAAATTGCAATGGACCTTCTTGACAAAGAGAATGTAATAGTTACACCGGGAACTCCCTTCGGGTCAGAAAAACATTTTAGAATTTCATATGCAACTTCTGAAGATGTTATTTCCGCAGGTATATCGGGTATATCAAAATACTTTTCAGGACTTGGAAAAAAATAATTACGTATTTTATAAAATATATTTTTGTATTTAAATTAAAAATAAAGCGCATGTTATGAAAATTTTATATATATAAATTTCATAAAAAATAAAATTTATTTGGAATAATCTTTTGCATAATCTGCTATAAATGGTATATTGGCTTCCCCGCCTTTTGAGGCTTTATATCCTGTATATAAGCCATAAAGCCATATTAAAAACACGATTATATCGAATATGTAAGATATAAATCTATATGCTGCAAATGATACTGGAGATAGGGCAAATATACCAATAGCATCAAATATAATCCCAAGTATTAATAAGCCAATGCCAAGAATTATTGCCTGCACTGACTGAAATTTCAGATTTTTATCCTTATCGGCATACAATACATATACGATAATGCCTGTTAAAATCGGTATAAGATAAGCTATAATATACATTATTTTATTATTATCACTATCCATGGCGTGTCATACAAATGTCATATAAAATATTATTTATATAAATAATTTGTGCAATTTAACATTTTTAATATTAGATATTCTAATTGCAATCTTATCTATTTATTCTTTTCATACGTTATTTTAGAAATATTTATTTATTAAATAATAATATGTTGGTGTGAGGATATTCTATATTGATATTGCGCTTCTTATAATTACCATAGTTTCGTTTGTGTATTATGTCCTCAATGTCTATTATTCGACTTATTATTTAAAGGGAGAAAAAAACGAAAATGTTAACGTTAAAGATGCAACTATAGTAGTCCCTGTTTATAATGAGAATGTGGATACATTCAAAAATGTTGTAATCTCAATAAAAGCACAGGGAACACAGTTTATTGTTGTTGGCGATTCAAGCCTTGAGCCATATAAAACAATCACCGAAGAAAATGGCGGGAAGTTTATATATATAAAGGAGCGTGGGGGCAAAAAGAATGCCATAGCAACAGGTATCAGGGAAGTAAATACAAAGTACACAATGTTTATAGATAGCGATACAGTGATTCCCACAGACACACTTAAAAGCATGCTTACTTATTTCACCGGCAATATTGCCGGAGTGGGTGTAAATATACACATTAAAAATGACGGGAGAATAGTATCATACGCATCGGAGTTTATAGAAAGATTGACAGAAATGATTTCAAAATCAATGTCAAGGCACGGTAATATATACGTTCTTGATGGTAGATGCGCCCTCTATTCAACAGAAATTATTAAACCGTATATACTTTCCGACGAATTTTTAAATAAAAAATTATTTGGTAAAAAAGTGCTGCTGGGCGATGATATGCAGCTTACCAGTTACCTGATAAAAAATAAATATACCCTTATAAAAGATTATGATATAACTGTGGAAACAGACCCGCAGGAAAACTTTAAAAAGTTTTTAAACCAGCAAATCAGATGGTCCAGGCGTGGCTGGTATTTCTTCTTTAAAAATTTTTCAAATGGAACTGCAAAAAACGGTGGAAAATTTTATTCTTTTGAACTTTTATATATCTATCTTATTCCAATAGCGGGTTTTATTCTCTTCGCTTTCCGTGCCGCATTTTTTATGAGGTTCCTCGGTCATCTTGACTACTTAAGTGTACAGAGAATGAGCAAATTTGTAATGTTTTCAGTGTTCCATTTCCATTCCAGGGGAAGATTCTTTTATGACTCACTGGTAAGGACTTTGTCATATGTAATAGGTGCGAGCGGGGATTTATTATTTATTGGCGCCATGGCAATTAAAATACCTAAAAACAGGATCAGGACTATAGCTTATGGAGCGCTCGGTCTTGGCATACTATTCTTTGTAAACCTTTACGGCCTTGCAACATTCTGGAAACAGTCAAAATGGCTAACCAGATAAATATAGAATAAATTTATAAATTATAATTTTAAAATATCTTTTCTTGACAATTCATTGAATGAATTAAAACCGGCCAGCCCGAGCTGCAGATCAAGTTCTGACATGAGCTGGTTCATATAATGAACTATGCCCCTCTGTCCTGCAGCAGCAAGGGCATAACAGTACGGTCTTCCAACAAGAACTGCTGAAGCCCCAAGAGCCATTGCTTTCATTGCATCGGCGCCGTGCCGTATCCCGCTGTCAAAAATAACAGGTATGCCCAGTCCTTCAGGTTCCAGTAAATCAAGTGCTGTTAACGATGATATGGCACCATCCACCTGCCTGCCGCCATGATTGGAAATAATAACTCCATCTGCACCATAATTTTTCGCCTTAAGAACATCATCTTTATCTGTAATTCCCTTTATGAATACCGGCAGGTCTGTTATTTCATTAATTTTTCTAAAATCCTCCCAGCTAAATGCCGGATTTACATATATCGAGAGAAATTCCTCTATTGCTGCCTGCATGTCCTCTTCAGGGCTCCGTGAAAGTCTTTTCCTGAATTCCGGGTCAGATGTAAAATTCGCTATGCCTTTACCCTGCAAAAATGGGAGATATTCATTTTTAAGGTCGTTTTCTCTCCATCCAAGCATGGTTGTATCTACTGTTACAACCAGGGCTTTATAGCCCGCCTTTTCCGCTCTTTTAATCATACTTTCCATTACATTTTCATCTTTGCCCGGATAGAGCTGAAACCATTTCTCAGATTCGGGTGAGGCTTTAGCTACCTCCTCAATACTGTAAGATGATACAGTGCTTAAAATGAATGGAACTTGAAGTTCTGCAGCTGCTTTTGCACTGGCAATTTCACCATCATTATTTATTATAGACTGCACCCCTATCGGTGCAAGTATAAACGGAGAACTATATTTTTTGCCCATGAGTGTTATATCCTGATTCCTGTTTTCAACATTTCGTAAATATTTTGGTCTTATCATATATCTCTGAAATGCATCCAGATTGTTTTTCATTGTATCTCCGTTTCCAGCTGAACCGTCGAGATACCACCACGGGCCTGAATCAAGTTTTTGCATTGCCATATCTTTCCATTCGTCTATTTTCACAGGCAAATCCCGATTTTCATTCAATTTTAAATATGTCCTGACCTGATATTCCATACCATTTTTTCCCATTTAAGATCACTTTAACAGTCTTTTTATAAATTTAAAGCTTTTTAATAGTGGATATATTGCTAAAAGAGATTCTGCAACTATAAGGGCGCGAATAAATCAACTTAAGATTTTATATAAATAATATTTTATTTCTCATATTCGGCAATGTTGCCGGGCCCTTCATGGACAACCACTTTCATTGAAAAGTTTTCCATGTATTTTTTTATTTCATTATATAAAATATTATGAAAATAAAGTGCTATATATTCAGCAGAATCAACAGGATATGGAAAAATAAATATATCAGACTTTTTCATTGTTCCTCTGTAAACATTTTTGACGTATATATCAATGGTATTTTCTTCCCTGCCCCCGGAAATATCTTTTTCAGGAACAATAAATTTATGGTCCATTCTATTTATTTCCGGTTTTATTATATCTTTTAATATTGTGAAATCTATAACCATTCCATTGGCGGCAATATTGTCTGTTCTTAAAATAATATCCAGTGAATAATCATGCCCATGAAAATTTCTGCATTTTTCATTATCCGGAACATAGTGCCCGGAGCTCCATGTAAGCCCTTTCAGCGAGCCATCAATTTTTATTGTATACATATTATTCACCCATCATTTTAATTGCCTCATCCTTCAATGATGAAAGGTTATTTTTTACCCTTTCATTGTATTTAACTGCAGATGTAATCATTGTGGCACTTTCCTGCTTCACCCCACGCATCATCATGCACATATGCTGCCCCTTTGCTGTTACCATGACAAATAATGGATTTAGATTATCATATAAAAGTTCAACAATTTCGGATGTCATGTTTTCCTGAAGCTGCGGCTTGCTTGCAATTTTATTTACAGCCCTTACAAGTTTGCTTACGCCTGCTATATATCCCCCATGTTCCGGAAGATATGCTATATTAATTGTGCCGAAGAATGGAAGCAGGTGGTGTGAACACATTGAATAGAATGAAATATCTTTTAATATTACCATACTTTCCTGGCCGTGAAGTTTAAATTTTGTAAATGTAAAATTCCTGCTCACATACCACTCTTTGTAAAACCTGTTAATCCTTCCCGGCGTATTTTTTAGTTCCTCCTCGTTAAACCAGCCGTAATGGTCATGCAGGTTATAGATCAAATTTTTAATGCTTTCCTTTAAAATATCATTTTCCTCTTCTTCCATTTAAACGCCTCTTATATCCCCAAATATGTATTTATGTTCCTGTAGCATAAATCTGCTGTTTTCAAAGCCCATTAAAAGGTATTTATTTGCCAGCTGGAGCATTTTGCTTCCATATGCGGGCTGTATTATATATTTTATTCCGGATCCTATTTTTTTTGTTTCTTTTAAAGCAGTATTAAGATCTAATTCATCGCTTACAACGAATTTGATATAATCTTCACCATTCATGTAATCTGTATTCTTATAATTAAATTTTCCATACATTCCTGACGAGGGAAGTTTAAAGTCAATGTCTTTTTTTACATTTTTATATTCCGGCAAAAATCTTTTTATATCCAGGCTTCCGGATGTCTCAAGCAGTATATTATAATCACCGGATAAAGAATTTACAAGCTCTGAAAGGTCTCTCTGTAAAAGAGGTTCTCCGCCGGTTATGCATATCCATTTTACACCTTTATTTTTCTTTACAGTTCCCAGAATTTCATTGATTTCCATGGATTTTCCCTCATAGAACGAGTATTTGGTATCACACCAGGAGCATCTGAGATTGCAGTATTCTGTTCTTATAAAAACCATTGGTATTCCTGTATATATACCCTCGCCCTGAATACTTAAAAATATTTCATTTATATCCATAACACTTCTATTATAAAATTTCTAGCTCATTTAGTTTTGATTCTTCATGGTATTTCTTGCCAAATTTTATTTTTTCAAGTTTTGTGATCTGTATTTCCATAAGAGGATCAGCGATTCCATCAAAAAAGTGACCGCCTGCCAGTATATGGTCCGGTGTTGCCACACCTATGTGTATATGAAATTTATATTCGCTGTCAGCGATGGAACCATGAAACGCAACAAGTTCGCTTCTTGCCTCAATTTCCTTTTCATCATATCTATCATTATTCCAGTAGCCTATTTTCAAATGTTTTACCATACCTATTCCGGAATTTATAAATCCGGACTTAATATTATATTTTGCTGCAATTTTATTCAGGCTTTCCATTATTTTATCTCCTGATTCAAGTTTTACTGCAATTATATTGTTTTCTATATCGGATTCCATATCATACCTATTATTTCTTTATATATAATCTGATGGCTTTGTCAGGAACCCGGCATTAAAGTGGCATTATATATAATATAACATGGATTCATTGAACTGCAACGGATATATAATTGATAATAGCCTGAAATGTAAGATTTAAATGGCACCTCAATGCTTCTTTAAGCATTAATAAATATAAAGTTTAAAATCTTATTTTGTGTGTTTCTGCTGTGTACAGACCTGTTGCTCTAATATAATTTTATTCTCATTGTTAAGTCTTTTCTGCAGCTTTGATTAACATCTATTTAAATAATTTCTCAACAGGTTTTCATCTTTATACGGGCATAGAATAGTAGAGCAATTTTAATTTAATGATTATGAAAATTTTTGCAATATACAATTTCAAAAACTTAATTAGCTTTCATATGCCCGGAAATGATTTCAGCTATGTTCTGACCTTGATATGCCCACAACCCATGTAAACATCGTTCCTGCAAAGGACATTCCCAAAATAATCGCAATTATATCAAAGAAAAGTGCATTGGAAAGATAATATTTGAAATTGGATATTATCACTGTGACATAAATTACTGTTATAACACCTATAGCAATGTTTAATTTTATAAAATTTTTCACAGCAGTTTTTTCCATGTTTTTATATTGCAATAAAGTATAATTATTTTACATTTTTCATTATTTAAGAATTAAAATCATATTCATGATTGTTTGACAGTGATTTTATGAAATATTCATGAATTGATGCATTCCCTGTAAGCTCCGGATGGAATGTCATTGCAATTGCCCTTTTATTTTCTACCATAACAGGCATATTATTATAATATGCAAGTGCCCTGGCATTTTTATATTCTACTATTTTAGGTGCACGTATAAAAACTGCTTCAAATGGACCGATGTTGTCTACCTGTAATCTATCAATAAAAGAGTCTACCTGCCTGCCATAAGCATTCCTCATTATTTTAATGTCTATAATGGACATACCCCTGACATCCGGATCTCCTGTATCCTCTGATATTAGAATTGCTCCTGCACATGTACCCATTATATGAAGGTTTTCCATGGACTTGATTTTATCAAACATTCCATTTTTTGTAAGAAATCTATAAATAACAGTGCTTTCACCGCCGGGGATTATTAATCCATCCAATAAATCAATGTCGGAACTATTTTTTACGTTTACCGCTTTTAAATCGTATTTCTTTGATAATTTATGAACCATATTGAAATGTTCGGAAACATCGCCCTGAATATTCAATATACCGATTCGAATCATAGCATCCACATATTATTTATCTTTCCTGAAGTTTTTCTATTTCACTGATTTCAAGTCCGGGCATGCCCTCAAGGCCGGAAGATATATCGGCAATCATTTTATAATCCTCATAATTCTCAGTTGCCTGAACAATTGCCTCTGCCATTCTCTGGGGATCCCTGGATTTGAAAATACCGCTTCCAACAAAGACGCCGTCCATGCCCATTTTCATCATGAGTGCAGCATCTGCAGGTGTGGCAATGCCGCCGGCAGCGAAATTTACAAGAGGCAATCTCTTCATATGTTTTGTCTCCTTTAAAACCGAATATATCTTTTCACTTATCTGTTTAAAGTCCATATCGTAGTATACATTTGTCAGCGGAAGCTTTCCTTCTGAACCGAACAAATCCATTGATGTCAGGTTTCTGAGCTGTAAATAGCTTTTTGATATTTCCTCTGCTACTGTAAAAATCTCATCCGATGTAAGAAGTTCCAGCATTTTAATACCGTCTTCCACAGCTCTTATATGCCTCATTGCTTCAATTATGTTGCCTGTACCTGCTTCACCTTTGGTCCTTATCATGGCCGCTCCCTCAAATATGCGTCTCATAGCCTCCGGAAATGTCCTGGCACCGCACACAACAGGAACTTTATACATTTTTTTATTTATATGGTAAAAAGGGTCGGCAGGTGTAAGAACCTCGCTTTCATCCAGCATATCAACACCCATGGACTCAAGTACGTATGCCTCGCTTAAATGGCCTATCCTTACTTTTGCCATAACGGGTATTGAAACTGTATTAAGTATCTCTTTTATTTTTAATGGGTCCGACATTCTTGCAACTCCACCCTGTGCTCTTATATCTGAGGGTACTCTTTCCAGAGCCATTACAGAAACAGCACCTGCCTTTTCAGCTATTTTTGCCTGCTCCGCATTTGTAACATCCATTACAACGCCGCCCTTTGTCATTTTAGCAAAGCCGCGTTTTAAAAGTTCGTCGCCGAATTTTAATTTTTCAAGATCTGCCATAATAAATAAGAATTATAATGTTGTATATACGTCTTTTCAAACATAAATGTAAAAATTTAATCGCTCATTTATAATAATTAAACAGGTAAATAAGTTGAATACTTTCCAGTCAATACAAAAATATTTAATTTTAATGACTATATCATACTATGAACAAAACCATTTCTATTATAGGAGCAGGAGCAGTGGGCGCAAGTGTTGCACAGGTTTTAGCCATTAAGGATATTGCAGATATAAAAATTTTTGATATAGTGGATGGTCTTGCAAAGGGCAAGGCTCTTGATATACAGGAAGGAGCTCCACATTTTGGTTTCAGCTGCAAGCTTGAGGGCTACTGCACACAGGATTCATCAGAATACAGGCACCTTGCAGGATCAGATGTTATAGTTGTTACCGCAGGCCTTGCAAGGAAGCCTGGAATGTCCAGGGATGATTTGCTTGTTAAAAACATCGGTATAATGAAAGATGTTGGTGAAAAACTTAAGAAATATGCACCGGATTCAATCATTGTTACAGTTACAAATCCGGCAGATATAATGGCATATGCGCTGGAAAAAGCATCAGGAATAGACACAAAAAGAATAATCGGCCTTGGAGGTTCCCTTGACAGTGCAAGATTCAGAACTTTTCTTGCAGAGGCACTTGATGTTTCGATGAAGGATGTAAATGCATTTGTTGTCGGCGGCCACGGTGACGATATGGTTCCATTTATAAATTATTCCAGTGTGGCAGGGATACCGATATCCACATTGCTGAGCGAGGAAAAAATTCAGGAAATCATTAAAAGAACAAGATTTGGCGGTGGAGAGATAGTCGACCTTTACAAAACCGGATCTGCATATTATGCACCGTCTATATCCATAGCGGTCATGGTTGAATCCATAATAAATGACCAGAAAAGAGTTATACCCTGTGCAGCGTATTTAACAGGAAAACACGCAGATAACTATGGCATCAGCGGTAAATTCATAGGCGTACCTATTAAAATTGGAAAGGATGGCGTTGAGGAAATATACGACTTAAAATTCTCTGCTTCAGATAAAGAAGCATGGGAAAAGAGCGTTGCATCGGTCAATAAAAACTGCAAACTTGCAGACGACTACTTTGCCTCGCACTGAAAATAAAAACTTTTATATTTTATTTACTTATAACTTAACATAAAAAATATATAATGGTGGTAATTTAATGGAAAAAAAAGAATATGATGCAGTTATTTTAGGAGCAGGACTTGCCGGTCTCATGGCGGCAAACATTGTTGCAGCTGCAGGTTTTAGTGTTGCTGTTGTGTCGAAAGTATTCCCGACGAGGTCACATTCATCTGCCGCAGAGGGAGGTATAGCTGCATACGTTGTTGGCAACTCCGATCCCAATGATGACCCGGATTTTATGTCATACGATGAGGTTAAGGGCGGTGATTATCTTGTGGATCAGGATGCCGCAGAACTTTTATCGAAAAAATCAGGGGAAATAGTAAACCTTCTTGATGCGTGGGGTGCACCATTCAACAGGCAGCCTGATGGAAGAATAGCATTGAGGTATTTTGGAGGGCAAACATATCCCAGGACAAGATTTATTGCAGATAAGACAGGCATGGCTCTTCTTCACACGCTTTTTGAACACTCTACCGGGTTTAAAAACATTGACTATTACAATGAATATTACGTTCTTGATATAGTAAAGGATGGAAATAATGTTAATGGCCTTGTTGCAATGGAAATGAAGACATTAAATCCCATTTATTTAAAATCAAGGGCACTTCTTATTGCATCCGGCGGAATAGGAATGATGTACAAGCACACAACAAACAGTTATATCAACACAGGCGACGGGCATGGCATAGCTTTAAGGTCCGGCGTTGCGTTGAAGGATCCTGAATTTGTGCAGTTCCATCCAACAGGATTATATCCGTCTGATATACTTATAAGCGAGGCCGCAAGAGCAGAGGGCGCAATACTAATAAATAACAAGGGTGAGCGCTTCATGGCCAAATATGCACCGCATAAATTTGATCTTGCTCCTAGAGATATAGTTTCGAGGTCCATGACAATAGAAATAAGAGAGGGCCGTGGATTTGAGGGAGGCTATCTTGGCCTTGATCTCAGGCATCTGGGCAAGAAGTATATTCTTGAAAGGCTGGCACTTGCATATGATGCGGCAAAGAACTTTTCCGGCGTTGATGCATCTGAGGAAATGATTCCTGTAAGGCCGGCACAGCACTATTTTATGGGAGGAATAGATGTTGATATAACAGGCACAAACCATGACCTGAATGGAATATTCTCAGCCGGTGAATCGGCATGTGTATCAGTGCATGGCGCAAACAGACTCGGTTCAAATTCATTGCTTGAAACAGTTGTTTATGGAAGGGAGACAGGAAATGCCATGATAGAATACCTAAAGAAAAGCAAGGGTACTGAAGCAACGGGAAATGTTGATGAAATTGTCAATAATGCATATGCATATATTAAAAGAGAATCCGGGGAGCATTTTGGTATTCTTTTAGATGAATTAAGGGACACAATGTGGGATAGTGTGGGTATTTTCAGGGACCAGGCAAAACTTACAGATGCTGTATCTAAAATAAAAAGTTTGAGAGAACGCTCAATAAATATGTACGTAACTGACAAAACCACAAATTATAATACAGAAATCTTTAATGCACTGGAAACAAGGAATATGATAGATGTTGCATATGCTATGTCCGTGGCTGCATTGAACAGAACAGAAACCAGAGGGGCACATTTCCGTGACGATTTCCCTGTGAGGGACGATAAGAACTGGATGAAGCATACCATAACTTATTTAAGCGGTAATGAAATTAAAATATCATACAAGCCGGTTATATATACAAGGTGGAAACCTGAAGCGAGGGTGTATTAAATGGAAGAGAAAGAAATAACCATTAACATAAAGAAGTATAATGAAAAGGAAGGCGCTTTCTGGAAATCATACAAGGTTAAGGCAGACAAGTATACACAGATGACGGAGGTACTGAGAAAGATAAAATCTGAGCAGGATCCTTCTCTGGCATACCGTGCTTCATGCCACATGGCAGTATGTGGCAGCTGTGCAATGAAAATTAACGGTGTGCCCTCACTTGCATGCAGGACAATTGCATTCCAGGCAACGGATGAAAAAAATGAAATAAATCTTGAGGCAATGGATTATTACCATGAAGTAAGAGACCTTATTACAGATATAGATACATTTTACGACAGAATTTATAAAGTAATGCCAAGATTGGTCGCCGATGATAAGGTAATTTCCGGGGAAGAAGAGCAGAGAATGACTCCTGAGGACCAGAAAGAGGTATGGAAGTTCCAGGAGTGTATTTACTGTGGATTGTGTGTTTCTGCATGTCCTTCTGTAAAGGAGGATGAGAAATTTCTTGGACCCGCAGCACATGCCAAGGGATTCAGGTTTATTGATGATATGAGGGATACGAAGAAAGAGGAAAGATTGGACCTTTTAATGGACAGTGCCTGGAGATGCACATCATGTTATATGTGTTATGAAGTATGTCCCCAGGATGTCCAGCCTGTAATAGCTATAAAGAAAACAAAAACATATTTGGATGAATATAAGGGGAATACAGCGGTTACGTTGAAAGCAAGAAAGCACGATGATGCAATTGTTGAATTAATTAATAATACAGGTAAAATAAAGGAATCATCACTTTACCTCAAAACATTCGGTTTTGGGGAGGCAATGAAGGATGGAATTGACATGATCAGGACCGGCAAATTTAAGTACGCATTTGCAAAGGACAGCAATGTTAAAAATATGGATGAAATAAAGAAATTAATGGGTGAGAAAAAATGAAGGTAGCTTACTATCCGGGATGTGCATCCCACGGAATAGCCAAGGATGTTGACATAGCCACACAGCTTATAGCTAAGGATCTTGATCTGGAATTAATGGAAGTAGATGACTGGAACTGCTGCGGCGGTGGATTTATGGATGACAAGAATGAGGCTGTTCACACTTCACTTAACCTCAGAAATCTGGAGAAGGTTGAGAAAATGGGCTATGACAAGATGGCAACACCCTGCAGCGTTTGCCTGAACTCACATAAAATAGCTGTGGACAAATATGAAAATGATTCTGTTTTAAAGGAAGATGTTGACAACAGATTAAAGAATGCAAATATGGAAGAGTACGACAATGGTGTTGAATCGGAGCATTTTATATGGGTTTTAATACGCGATGTTGGTATAGAAAATATTAAAAAGCATGTAAAGAGACCGCTGACAGGAATAAAAATAGGTACATATTACGGCTGCCAGCTTTTGAGGCCATCAAATGTAATGGGCTTTGAATCGGCGTTCAATCCACACAGCGTCATGGACCTTGTTGCTTCCACAGGTGCAACACCTGTCGCATTTCCTATGAAGAGTGCCTGCTGTGGATTTCCTTTAATGGGCTCAAATCCACCTGTTGCATTGAAAATGGCAAATAATATTTTAACAAGTGCAAGAGACCAGGGATCGGAAATGCTCGTTCATCCATGCTCATTATGCCATCTTCAGCTCGATGTTACACAGGATAAAATTCAAAAGCAGTTTAAACAGGACTGGCATCTTCCTGCGCTATATATAACACAGTTAATAGGCCTTTCATTTGGTTATTCTCCAAAAGAACTTGGATTAAGCAAGATGTCGGTTGAATACCTTAAAAAGAGAGGAATATCATGAACTATAAGGATTTGTTAAAAGGAACAGAAATAACCGGTGAAGAGGAAATTCCGCCCAGGCCCGGAGCGCCGCCTTTCGCCACTGAATTATATTATAAAAAGGATGATTTATTCTACGGCAAGCTTCATATCAGAAAATCCAACAATGCAATGTATTTATCAATTATTTCCAGGATACCGTTTAACTGGAAAGCCCTTGTTGGCGATATGAAGTTTTCAGGAAAGCTTGTGGATTCGGCAGGTGGACTTCTGTGGCTTCAGGAAACCGACAAAACAATAGAACCGGACCTCGAATATATAGAAAAATATCTTACTGAATTAAAAAACAAAAACAAAAAATAATAAATTTATTCTATTTTTTTCTCTATGAATGTTTCTATAGGATCTATAACTGTGTATCCATTTTTATCTGAGATGGTCTGCAGAGCAGGCGGATTATCCAGATAGTTTGGCACAACACCCGCAAGCCTCTTTGTATAGCTTGGAATTGTATTGTTTTCATAGAATATCCCTATTGGTATCTTATCGCCCCATTCAAGGGATTTTCTATAGCCAAGATCAAACTTTTCCTGATCCTCTTCTTTTTTGTTCACAACAGGATCCCAGTTTTTATCATCTTCAAGTTTGTAAACTCTTTCCCTGTACCATGCAAGTGTATTAACATCGTTGTATGTCGGGCATGGCTGCAATACTTCTATAATTGCAGATCCGTCATGCTTTATTGCCCTTTCTATTATTCCCGATAACTGTTTAATCTCGGATGAAAATGCCCTTGCAACAAATGAATAGCCAGATGCCATTGCCAGCGTAATAGGGTTAATTTTTCCCATTATGTTTGGCCTTGGCAGACTCTTTACCTTCTCGCCAAGCGGAAGTGTGGGTGCTGCCTGTCCCTTTGTTAATCCATAAACAGAGTTATTGTAAAGAATGACCTTTACACCGGAATTTCTTCTTCCCTCGCCGACAAAATGGCCGGCCCCTATACTTAAAAGATCTCCGTCGCCTCCCATTACAAGAACATTTAAATTCGGATTTGAAAGTTTTACACCAACAGCGTATGGTATTGCCCTTCCATGAAGTGTGTGAACACCGGCTATATTTAGATAGTGCGGCGTTTTGCCTGAACATCCTATACCTGAAACTGCAACAACATTCTCAGGATCCATTTTCATATTGCTTAATGCATTCGTTACTGCACTTACTATACCAAAGTCACCGCATCCAGGGCACCAGTCAATGGCGATGTCATTCCTGAAGTTGTAATTACTTTTATCAACTGTACTTTTCTGCATTTTTATCACCTTTTAAGAACCCTCCTGGAGTATCTCCGTGGAGGATTTTTTGTTCATTATATTTTTAGTGGATTTCATAATTTCATCCAGTGTCATATGTCTTCCGTTATATTTAAGAATAAAGTTTTCTACTTTTATTCCTGTATTCATTCTTATAACCTTGGCTGCCTGTGCTGTCATATTGCTTTCAACATCTATAATGATATTTGATTTATTTAATACTTCAGCCACATATTCTGATGGGAACGGCTCAAACATTCTTAAATATAGAAGATTTGCTGTTATTCCGTCTTTCTTTAATTCATCTATTGTGTCAAGCAGTAAACTTTTCTGGCTTCCCCATGTTATAAAGGTTATATCCGCATTCTTTTTTCCATATAACACAACTTTATCCTCAAGAGGTATTTCCATGTCTGCAGTTATTAGTTTCTGCATTCTTTTTTCCATCATTTTATCTCTCATTCTGGTATCTTCTGTAACATGGCCAAGCTCATCATGCTCATCGCCCGTCATCCAGAATATATCCCTGCCGAAAACTCCGAATGGAGATATTCCATCGTTTGTTTTCAGTGAATACCTCTTAAAGTTTTCATGATTGTCATTTTCATTGTATTTTACTATTTTTACCTTTTTGACGTCAATTTCAGGAACAAGATCCATCGTATTTGCAAGAGTTTTGTCAATCAAATGTATAACAGGCATCTGGTACCTCTGAGCATAGTTCAATGATTTCATGCCATCGTATATGCATTCTTCCATATCTCCGGATGACATCACTATTTTCGGGAATTCTCCATGCCCTGTGTTCAGTGCAAAGAGTAAATCTGCCTGGCCGTTTCTCGTTGGCAAACCTGTTGATGGTCCGCCTCTCTGATAAAATGTTACAACAAGCGGTATTTCTGTCATTCCCGCATAACCTATTCCTTCAGCCATGAGCGAGAATCCCGGGCCGGATGTTGCAGTTGCACTTCTTGTGCCTGTCAATGCTGCCCCGTTTGCCATATTTACTGCGGATAATTCATCCTCACACTGCACCACTACAAGTCCGGCTTTCTGAAGAGTCTTTTCCTCATTTTTGAGCAATTTCATTTCCTCGTGGCTTTCAAGAAGTGTACTCTCATCGCTTGCCGGTGTAATCGGATAATATGTCTGGAATCTCAAACCGCCCATAAGCTTTCCAATTGCTGCGGAATCATTTCCTGTTAACAGCATTCTTGGAATTACAGGATAGGTTGGAAGTATCTCCGGTTTTATTGATGACTTCTCAACATAATCATAGGCTGCTTTGATAACCTGTAAATTTGATTCAATAACTGCAGGTTTTTTCTTGAATGCGTATTTAATTCCATCATTTGCCTGTTCTATGCCAAGCCCAAGAATAGCCAGCGTTGTACCTGCGCCAAGTGTATTATAATATCTGTTTGCCGGACCATTATGTACATTTTCATTAATGAGTCTGTCAAATGGCATGGCTATTACATCTATGCCGGCACTCTTAAAATATTCAAGAACACCTTGAACATCAAGTGACAATCCCCTCTGAGTTAATTCATCCTCGATCCTGGACATTGTATCTGATGTTATCATTCTGGCAGTCTTTAATTTAAATTCATTAAAGGCAGTATCATAAACTACTTTAGAGCCTTTAGCAACATCAAACATATGCTCAAAAAGTGTGTCAGGATCAAGGGCAACCATTATATCCACCGGGTATTTAAGCGAACCCGGCCTCCGGTGCATTATTCTAAAATGTATATAGCTATGTCTTCCCTTTATATTGGAATGAAATTCTCTTATTCCGTAAATATTATAGCCAGCAAGTGAAAATGCCATACTAATCATATTTGCAGCACTATCAATTCCTCCGCCCTGTGGACCTCCCACAAGAAGATTAATGTCAGTTTCCTGCATCTTTATCTAATGATAAGTAGAAATTAATTTAAATACTTTATTATCAGACTATAAGTCAAAGAATTTAAATAATAGTTTTTTAAATGTCAAAATTTATCAAAAAATACTGATTTGTTGAATTTTTTATATATATTTTAACCATTCCATGACAGGATCATCATCCCCGATGATAATTTCCGTCGTGCCAAGAGATGACGTGGTAACAAATTTTTTAAAATAGGCTATATTATTGACTATTTCACCATACATTACATGCTCAACGCTCTCTCCATCAGGAAAATGGGCCTGGGCCTCCGGTGTATTCGGTGTAAAATGCAATTCAAATTTATCACCTGAAATGTATATCCTGTATGATGAATTCTCCATTACATAATCTTTTAATTTTTTAATATCAATGTTAGGCTGCATAATCTCTTATCATAATAAATTATTTAAATATAGCATAAAAATGAATAAAAAATTATTTTTTGAGCAGTGCGGGTATATCATCAGGATAACTTGCAACACTTATTCCTGCATTCTTGAATGCATTTATCTTTGATTCTGCAGTTCCGGCCCCTTTTTCAATAATTGCACCTGCATGGCCCATACGTTTACCCGGAGGCGCACTTATTCCTGTTATATAACCGGTTACAGGTTTTTTTACATTATTTTTGATATAATCTGCTGCTTTTTCCTCTTCTGTACCGCCTATCTCGCCAACAAGCACAATCTGCTCTGTCTGCGGGTCTTCATTGAATATTTTTATTATATCCAGGAAGGTGGTTCCTACTATTGGATCTCCTCCAAGCCCGATTACTGTGCTCTCACCAAAGCCTGCATCAGTCACTGCCTTGACAATTTCATATGTAAGTGTGCCGCTCCTCGATGCTATTGCGACGTGGCCTGTTCTAAAGATGTTGTTTGGCATTATTCCAATTTTTGCCTGGCCTGCAACGGTTATTCCAGGGCTGTTCGGACCAATCATGAAAACTCCTTTTCTTCTTGCCTCATGGTAAAGAACCATTGTATCATGGACAGGCACATGCTCTGTTAATATGTAAATCAATTTTATGCCGTTCTCCATTGCCTCAAGCGCAGCATCCTTTACAAATGGTGCAGGAACCGATATCATTGATGCTTCCGGCTTTAAATGAAGTGTATCTGCCACATTATTGTAAATATCAACACCGTTAACTTTTGTTCCTGCCTTCCCGGGTGAAACACCTGCAACTACATTTGTTCCGAATTTAATCATTTCTCCGGAATGGAATGCTCCCTGATGGCCTGTCATTCCCTGGACTATAACCCTTGTATTTTTGTCTATTATAACCATTTTAATCAACCCCCTGAATTCTTGCCAGCTCTTTAACTGCGTCAGTCATATTCGTAAATGCCTTTATTCCATTTTCAAGGAGCGTCTTCTGGCCTTCCTCCTCATGGACACCGCTGAGCCTTACAACTATTGGCTGTTTTATATTAAACTTCTTTTTTGATGATACAATTCCATTTGCAACAGTATCCGCTTTAGTTACCCCGCCAAAGATATTTACAAATATTATCTCAGGTTCTGCCCTCATAACAAATGAGAATGCATCCTCGACAATTTCTATATTATCTGTTCCGCCAAGGTCCAGAAAATTCCTTGGTTTTAGCTTATGAAGCGTTAAAGCATCCAGAGTTGCCATTGTAAGACCTGCACCATTGGCTATTACACCTATATTTCCGTTCATCTCTATGAATGTGAAGCTCTTGGATGCAGCCTCGTTTTCAAGTTTTGTTTTATCCGGATCTACTATCATATACTCTTTATGCCTGTATAATGAATTATCATCTATAATAACTTTAGAATCGCCGGCAATTATGTTATTGTCGGAATCTATTACCAGCGGATTTATTTCAGTAAGAAGTGCGTCCTCACCTGTGAAAGCTTTATAAAGATTGGAAAGCAGAGAAGAAAACTGTTTTATGTTTTCCACCGGCAAATAAGAAAGGGCCTCTCTTGCTATATAGTCTGAATAACCGACCAGCGGATCCACGTAAATTTTATGTATCCTGTCCTCAGAAACACTCTCAATTTCCATTCCACCATCCTCTGAAAGTATTATTACAGGTTTCTTTGATGACCTGTCAAGCGTAATACTGAGATAAAGTTCCTTCTTTATATTTAACATCCTCTCAACAAGAACTTTGGAAACGGTAAGATTGTTTATTGTTGAACCCAGCAACTGTGATGCAAATTCTTTCTGTTCCTTTTCATTTTTTGCAAACTTTATTCCTCCGGCCTTTCCCCTCTTTCCGGATAAAATCTGGGACTTAATAGCCACAGGATACTCGAATTTTTTCAATTCTGAAACTTTTTCTATTACATAGCCGTCGGGAACAGGAATCCCATATTTCCTGAAAATTTCCTTGCCCATATATTCGTATAGATTCATTGCAACCTGATTTATATTGTACAGCAATATATAATTTTATTTTTCTGGCAATAAGTTTTGCAATAATGATTCAATGAAATTACTTTAAATATAAGATTTAATTTACTGGATATATGATTTATCGGGAATTCGGCAATACATCCTTTAAAACATCGGTAATTGGTATGGGTACATACTACGATATGCGCTGGATTTTCGAAACATACTTTGGAATTTATCCCGGTAAAGAAAATAAAATAGATGCTATAAAAGCCGGCATAGAAAACGGTATTAATCTTGTGGATACCGCAGAGCTATACCGCAGTGAGGGGCTTATAGGCCATGCAATTAAAGGTTTTAAGAGGGATGAAATATTTATAGCAACAAAGGTGTTTCCCACAAATCTTTATCCCCGTGCTCTTGAGAGGTCGGTTAACAGGAGCCTTAAAAACCTTGACACAGACTATATAGATCTCTATCAGGTCCATTTTCCAAATCCAGCAATAGACCTGAAAAAAACAATGGGCAAGCTTGAGCAGCTGATTGATACAGGAAAAATAAGATACATAGGTTTAAGCAATTTTCCACTTAGCCTGGTTAAAAAATCCCTGGAAATATTAAAAAAGTACACTATAAGCTCTGTACAGGTCGATTACAACATATTTCATAGAAAACCAAACAGCGGTATGATTGAATATTGCAGAGATAATAAGATCGCTGTCATGGCATACTTTCCCCTCGGGCATGGAAAGGCAGCCAGAGGTCAGTATAACAGCTATTTTGACCAGGTAAGAAAAAGAACAGGCAATATTCCCAATGCAAACATTGCACTTTCATATCTATACAGCAGAGATGAAAATGTTTTTCCAATACCGCGTGCGTCCAATATTGCCCATGTACTGCAGAATGCAAAATATTCAGATGTACTCCTTACAGAGGATGAAATTAAATATATGGAGTCAAAAATATAAGAAGTATAAAAACATGAAATAACTTTTTATAATTAAATTAAATAGCATACTTGACTTATATGAAAATAGCTTCTATTTCTTTCAGGGAAGGAAGGCTTGTAGAATCAAAGTATACAGGGAGTATGGAGATTTCTGACATGAGAAAAACTCTTGCATATGCATTTTTATACAATCTTTACATAAATGTTTATACAGAGTCCAGAAAGTATGAAGGCTTTGTCATCAATTCAATAAAAACCAATGTTAAGGGTAATCTGTTTTTCTCGGGAGAATATATGGAAAATGGACTTTCTGCAAAAAAGAACTTTTCATGGAGGGAGATAAAATACCTTGAAATAGAAATAGATAGAGAGCCTGTTCATTTAAGTTTCTAGAATATAAAAATATTATAAATCATAAAAATAGTTAATAATAACATTTTAGATTATTGCTATAAGATACCAGTTTGAAAACTAAATATTAATTTAAATGAGCCATTATAAAGTTAAATTTTAGGTAGGAATTATTGATAAATTTATTGTCAGTATTTTTTTCTGGAACCGTTATATTCACGGTGTTTAAACTGCCTGTTTTCTCCTGAACTTCTATTTTCATCTGAATCTCTATTTTCTCCTGAGCTCCTGGGTCTATGTGAATATCTGTTTCCAGTTGAACTTCTATTTTCACCGGAATTTCTGGGCCCGTGTGAGTATCTGTTTCCAGTTGAACTTCTGTTTCCTCCTGAACTTCTATTTCTTCCTGAACTTCTGCTTCCGTTTCTTCCCTGGCTGCTGTTCTGTACATGATTAAATTTTATTCCCCTGTCTTCATAGTCCTTAAATTCAAGAATCAATTGCCCATAGTTTATATCTCTGTATTCATCATCCACATCAATGTCTATTTTTTCCATGCTTATTCCATTTCTCTTCTGAATCATTTTTATGAGTCCGTTCTGAGTATCATCAAACATTGTCATTGCTCTTCCATTCTTTCCCATTCTTCCTGATCTTCCAACACGATGTGCATATGTCTCTGATGTTTCAGGTGCATCAAAATTTATTATATCTGTTATATTGGGAATATCAAGACCACGTGAAGCCACATTTGTTGCAACAAGAATACCG
>JABEBX010016044.1_pt1 | contig 50169 bp, 46 predicted proteins | sample 7245971 | NCBI WGS metagenome assembly JABEBX01 (sample SAMN14506365, study PRJNA622280) | hot springs metagenome | biome: hot spring [ENVO:00000051]|acidic hot spring [ENVO:00002120]; feature: spring [ENVO:00000027]|sediment [ENVO:00002007]; material: sediment environment [ENVO:01001048]... | reverse complement strand
ATCATGAAAGCAAGCGACATTCAATTCATCCATTCGGAAGCGAAAAGCATACAGACAGACGGTTATGCCAAGCATTCCAAGTTACCGCCAAAAGTGGCAAATCGGCTTATCGTTGAGACGCTAGCAAGAGATGTTGACATGTCAAAACCACGGTCAACCTATGTCAATATATTGATGGAAACCGGAGTATCAAGGCGCGTTGCCTACCGTCTTGTCGGAGCCGCATATGCCGCAAAAATGGGGACCAATAAACCGCCAATAAAAAACATCCAGCCATTCACGGATGCGGATCGGGCGGAGCTAAAACCCATATCCAGTCAGACCAAAGCCGGGCGGGATGTGGACGATGTGGAATGGCCGCCTATCGTCACCGCCGTGCTCATCGACGCCCAAAGGCCACTGGGCGACAAAATCAGGGCAGCGAAACTGATAGGGCGATTGTGGAAGCAGGAAACCATCACGCCGGAACAGGGCACTCCCGCCCTGAAAAAAATCGCCAGGGACATGGAGCCCCAGTTCGGAATATTCGCAGCGTCCATTGTCACGGCGGCGTGGGGGGCTGGCATGAAAGGAAAGACCGACGAGAGCATGGAGGTGGCCGTGCCGCTGGTGGACAGGACCCGCCAGGGAATCGCATGGCTGGAAGGCCGCAAGGCGACGCTGATAACCAGTGAAGCAGAATCAGATACCAGTGATACCATCGAAAAAACGGCGGAATGTATCGTTGCCATGAGAAAAGAGGATGGCGATGCGATTCGTAACAAGAAGGGTGCGCCAATAATGTTCTCCACCATCAAGGACGCGCGTGAATATCTCCAGTTGGCGGGCTCGGAAGATTCCGACATGGTTGTGGCCGTATTCGGGGCAGGGGCGACGGCAAGTGGCGGGACCGATGCCCCATAGATTGCGGCGGGTAGCGGGCAACCAGCGACGAGTGCCGGAGGCCCGGCCATTCTCGTATCTGGCGCACACCTGAAGCGACAGCGAGATAGCAGCGAGAGTGATGCGAGGCAGTTTCGACGCACCACAAAGTGATCGCGAGGCGATACCGAGAGACACCTGAAACACCACCCACGGGTAACTGACGCATGAGTGAGGCCCAAGCCAAGCAACCCCGAGTGCTATCGAGGCGTACCTGATGCAACAGTAAGTGATCGTGAGGCGTTACTGACACGACTTTTTGGGCGCGGGGATGTGGGGCAGGGCCCCTCATGTTTTCGGGGGGAATGTTCGGTTGCGCACGCTAATCACACCCTGTTTGCACACGGTTTCGGCAGGAGAGCACACAATCATGTATGAACTGCTCACATACCACACCCGATCCATGCCGCAGCGCACACTGTTCTGACCAAGTTACACGCGATTATCACCCAGAACGCTCACGATCTGGCCGAAATATCGCATTGAATCATCACAGAAAAGCGCATTCATGCCCTGTCGATGCCATCTTCCTAAATCGGTCCTATGTCGAGGCGATGTGAAACCCATCAGCCCCTGCCTTCTCCCGATCTCCACCAGCACATCGCCCAGCGTGAGGTTCCGCTCTGCCCGATTGTACCGGCGCACGGCATCCAGCAGCACGGTGAAGGGGACTTGCGAGAGATTGTCCGCCTCCTCAATGACCTGGAACCAATGCGCCCGCATGTTGCGGTGGCGTTGTGCATCCGTCATCGGCCCTATGGCGGGGTTTAGGGGTAGTCTGGGCATGTGAGATTCTCCTGTATCGTGTTGAACACATTATAACAGGGTTGCGATTCGTGTCAAACACGCAATATTACCCCCGCTTTCGTGCCTTGCCCACAAATCCCACCACATGGCGGCTTTTTTGCGGCCATCGCATCCTGCCGGTTCCGCGCCCGGATGGGTGGTACGGGGTGGAGGGAAAGGAAAGAGGACCGGGGCTCATGCCGTCTCGATGCCCCGCTGCTGGTTCCTGCGCCGGCTTTTTTCTTTTCCCTCCGCCCAAACACCACCGCTGGCAGGTTCAGCCCCATCAGGGCTGAAACCTGACGGCGTGATATTTTTTTGATAAATATCATGATAGGAACCGGGAATATGGGTAACAGGTCCGGGAATATGGGTAACGCGACCGGGAATATGGGTAACGTGGAGCCCTGCCAGACGGTGGACGCTCCCGTTGGCGTGAACGTGGATGCCCAGCGCTGCCAGCGCGGCGGCATCGTCCAGGAGTTCCATTTTCGCCTTTCTGACAGCGGATGTGCTTTTTCTGCCTGCGTTGAATCCTACCCGTTCGCAAATTCCATCGAAACCCTCATGGACCTCCCGGTGCGACAGACAATACCGGGCGATGGCCTGAGAGAGGCCATGCTTCATCCCGACCACGGTGTCCAGCGCGTAATGGATGTTATGGTCATCGCGCAACAGCCGCGTCATCCCTTGTCCAAAGGTGATCTTGAGCATGTCACGGTGGTCCTTGCTCGTGCCTTCCTCGCCCCGCTGGGCAAAGGTGCCCATGGCAACCCGCTTGGTGGCGGTCGATTCCACCACGGTGGCGATGATCGCATCCGTCGAACGGTAAGACCGCTTGGCGCTGCGCCAGGCCAATTCCACCTCCGCCAGCCGCATGTCCCGCAGCAGCTTGTGGATGTGGGCATAGGGCAGCATTGTGCGCCCGGCACTGATGGCCTTGCGCAACTGATAGGGATCCACCATCACGCTTAGCCGGTCATCCACGATATGGATCTTCTCCCGACAGAAAAGAATGGCATCCAGGAGGTCCCTGTGCCCCTGTCCAAGCCGCCCGGTCACGGTAACGGTGCCGTAAGGCGTCTCCCAGCGTTGCCGAACAAGTGGGGCGGGTCTGCGGGTAGGCTGAAAGACGGGTAGTTGGCTCTCGTGCGCTACGGCGATTCTGGGTAGCGCGAACTGGTTCTTACCCGTGCGGCGCGGCGGACGATTAGAAGTGGTCATCGTAGACCTCCCCTTCCCTGTAAATCCCCTCTTCCGCTGCGGCGGTGTAGTCATAGGAACGGCCATCGGGCTCGTTCTGTCGGCGCTTGCCGTTTCGCCGCCTGCCGCCCAATGCGATGGCATCGTCGGCGGTAATGGGCTTCTTGAGCGTGACGGGGAGCAGCACGCCGGTGTCTTCCGCCCGATGGAACCAGCGATCCTCCTGCATCGGCCCGTAGTTCACCTTGGAGGCATTGAAGCGCGCGTATTGCCAGACCTGATCCGGTTCGATGGGCGATCCGTCCTCCGTTGCCATGCCTTCTGCCGTCTCCGGGTCGAGGCGCTGGAGAAATCCCGCCCAGCGGGCATTGTCGGTAATGGCGGAAGCCCCACGTGCCGCGTGCTGACCGCTACCATCCGCACCCTTAGCGACGTGGTGCAGAAACAGGACGCCAGCACCCGTGGTCAGCGCAATGCGATCCAGCGTGACCATGAGCCGGGACATTTCGGAGTTGCTGTTTTCTTCGTAGCTGTGGGCCTTGCTCAGCGTGTCGATGATGATGAGGCGATGGTCCCGGCAACGCTCTATGACGGTCTCGGCCTCGCTCTCTATATCAATCCGGGTGCCCAGACAGGGCAGCAGATGAAGGTTCTCGTCAATAGATGTCCGGCAGTTTGCCGGAATGTGACGACCGATGGCATGTATCCGATGATGAAGGACCGGAAGGCCATCTTCCAGGGAGAGGTAGGTAATGCGCCCCACGGTTGGCTGGAGTTGCAGCAAATTCGCGCCGGATGCAATGTCCAACGCCAATTCCAGGGCAAAGAAGCTCTTGCCCGTGGAACCTGGAGCGGTCAGGATACCCACGCTGCCACGAAGAAACCCGCCCAGCACGAAATCGAGAGGTGGCGGCTCGGTTTCCATCATGGTCAGCGCGGATGCGGGCCGGATGGTCGCCAGGCCCCCTTCCGCCGCCGATTCCCGCTGCAGGGCTTCGGTGATAACCTCGCGCAAGAAATACTCGCGCTCCTGGTCGTAGCCCTCGTTGTTGAATTTGCCAATCCAGCCATCCTCGATGGCGGCCCGCCAGGTCGGGTGGCGTTCCGCCGTGGCCTTATTGACAACCATGCGGTGATTCCTGACGGCGATCTCATCCGTATCCACTATCTTCGCGTAACGCTCAGGCGTGAGATAGTTTTTGATAAACGCGCCGTACAGGTCTAGCGGTTTCCACTCTTCCTCGTTCATGACAGCTCCTTGCAATAGCATGGCTATCATCTATAGGGACGCGGTGGACCTGATCGTGGTTTGGAAAAGGGTGGCGGGAGTGAGGGGAAAAAGAAAATGGACGGGGGAAACAGGTATCCAGCAGCGGGCTGCGGTGACGTTGGAACCTGCGTTAGTCTCCCGCAAAACGACACATAGACACCATGGCGCGCCCGGCATCCCTAGCTGGACAATCTGGACAAATTCTGGACACTGAGTTTGTGTATGGGCGTGTATTGGCGGGGTTGGGCGTGTATAAAAATTAAATAATAACAGATGGTTGATATGCACCCTGTTGAAACGTAAGGGCGTTTTATGGGACTGAAAATCCTCGTGTCGGCGGTTCGATTCCGTCCCTGGGCACCATATAAAACAACGATTTATACCATAAAAACCCTTCAGAAAAACCATTGGCACAAGCGGATGGCACAGTAAAACCCTGCCGGATCGGTGGACCAAAAATCCTCGTGTCGTAGCAAAATCACTTTAACAGTAGGGGTTCCTGCGCTTGAATTTGGCACAGCCCCTATTACTTTGTCTGAAAACCATCAGAGCAAGGCAGGTGAATGGCGAGCATCAATCGTCGTGGCACGGGCGCAGGATGGAACGCAGGATGGAACGCAAAATAAAGAGCTCACGGGAAAGCTATACCGTAGCAAATCGGAGCGGAGAATACCTGCCTGCCCGGAGCACCTGCGGCGGGCGTCTGCCGTCCAGACGGCAAACTAATTTTTCCACGACGACAATATCACGATATATCAATAAGTTCGAATTGCAACCACCGGTGGAACTCTGCATCATCAGGCAGCCGGAGGGATACGCCGGGGGATGAGCAAGGCCAAGGGCAGCAGGCAAAAGAAGAGGATGGTGATCCACTGGAACACGTCCAGGAAGGCGATCATTTCGGCCTGGCTGAATAAGGTCTGCCCAAGCACTGCCCAGGTGCTGGGATCCCGCGACGCCAAGCCGCTGGCCTGTAGCCAGCTCGGCAGCGCCGCACGGAAGGCATTGATGTGTCCGCCCAACTGGTTCCAGTTGACCTGGGTTTCATTGGTGAGAACGGTGCTGTCGATGGCAATCCCGATGGAATTGCCGAGGGTGCGGACGAGGTTGAAGATGCCGCTGGCTTCCGCCGAGACTGCCGGCGGCAGGGTATCGAAGGCGATGACGGTGAGGGGTACGAAGATCATCCCCATGCCGATTCCCCGGATAATGCCGGGATAGATGATCCAGGCAGGGCTGATATCAAGGCTGTAGCGGGTCATGATCAAGGTGCTGACCGCGGTGAGCAGGACCCCGGCCATGACAAACAGGCGCGGCTGGTAGCGATTGAGGAGGCGCCCCATGATGATCATGGCGACGGCGCTGGCGGCGCCGCGCGGAAACATGACCCAACCGGTGGTTTCCGGCATGTAGTTCAGCAGCCCCTCCAGCATGAGCGGCTGCATGGCGGTGGTGCCGAAGAGGCCGAGGCCGAATACGCCGGTGATCAATGCGGCGGTGGCGAAACTGCGGTCGCGAAAGAGATGGAGATTGATGATATTGCCGGGAATTATCCATCCCCGCAGCAGAAAGAGGAAAATGCCGAAAACCGCGAGGATCGACAGGGCCACGATGAACTTGGAGTCAAACCAATAATCCTCGTTACCCCGCGACAGCACGATTTGCAGGCTGCCGATCCCGACCACCAGGAGCAATAGTCCCAGCCAATCCGTGGGTAAATTTTGTCTTTTGCTCTCCCGCATGGTGGCGGCGCCCAGCAGGAGCGAAATGATCCCCACGGGAAGGTTGATGTAGAACAGCCAGCGCCAGCCCATGTGCTGGGTGATATAGCCGCCCAATACCGGACCCATGGCCGGTCCCACCATGAGCACCATCCCCCAGATGGCCATGGCTCGCCCCCGCTCCTTTCCCGGAAAGAGGTCCACCATGGTGGATTGGGCCAGAACCACCATGAGGGCGCCGAAGCCGCCTTGCAAGGTGCGCAGGAAAACGATTTCCGCCAAGGTCTGGCTGGCCCCGCATAGGCCCGAGGCAAGGACAAAACCGGAAACGCTGATGAGGAAAAGCCGCCGCCGCCCAAAGCGGGCGGCGAGATGGCCGGTCAATGGAATGCACACTGCGGTGGCCGCCAGATAGGCGGTGAGGACCCAGGTGATCCGATCGGGCGTAGCGCTCAGAGCGGCCATCATGTAGGGCAGCGCCACGCTGACCACGGTCATGTCCAGCAAGACCATCAGCATCGCCAGCATGAGGGCGATGCTGATCAGCCAGCGATGCTCCTGGGATCCCTCTGCGGAAGGGGCGTAAATTGTGCTTGCCACCAACGGAACCACCTTGGGGGGCTAGGGGAAAATCGGCCATTGGCATGAGAGTTTTCGGGAATCGGGCCTTAACGGCTTCCCTGCTTTTCCCAGTATAATAAACAAAAGTACCCAGTGGATATGCTTGTCGGGGCTGGCAAGGGAAAACGGCAAGTGAGTTGTCGTGGCGAGGAGTTTTCCGCACTGCCCCTGAGCGGGCAGCATTTGCTAAGCCATCAGGAAGCAAGAGGATTTCCGGCAAAGACCAGGGAGGACCAGCCATGGACATCGGCTCCGGCGATGCATTCCTCATTGTGGACCTGCAGCGCGATTTCTGCCCCGGCGGCGCACTGCCCGTCCGTGACGGAGATTTGCTGGTGCCGATCCTGAATCGCTGGGCGCGGGCCTTTGCGGATGCCCATTGTCCCATCTTTGCTTCCCGCGACTGGCATCCCCCCCACCATATTTCTTTCCGGGAGCGCGGCGGACCTTGGCCGCCCCATTGCATACAGCATAGCGCCGGCGCTGCCTTTCCTCCGGATCTTGCTTTTCCGGAAGGCACCACCCTCATCAACAAGGGTACGGATCCCGACCGGGACGCCTATTCCGCCTTTGACGGCACCGATCTGGCGCTGCGCCTGCGGAATCTCCGAATACGCCGTCTGACCGTGGGGGGACTGGCCCTCGACTATTGCGTGCGCGCCTCCATCCTGGATGCCAGGCGGGAAGGCTTCACGGTGCGCCTCCTGCGGAAAGCCAGTCTGGCCGTAGAAGTCCACCCCGGGGATGGGGACAAGGCGCTGGCCGAGATCGTTGCAGCGGGGACAGAGATCATCGAGGAGACAACGCCATGAACAAAGGTCTCTCCTGGCCTGAAGCGCCGGTAACGGAGGAAGAACTGTGCCTCGTCACGGATCTGTACGAGCTAACCATGTTGCAGGCCTATTTCGAAGAGGGCGAAAATGATCCGGCGGTCTTCGAGATGTTTTTCCGCTCCCTGCCGCCGTCCCGCAATTTCCTCGTGTTCGCTGGCCTCGGCACCGTCCTCCAATACCTGTCCCGCCTGCATTTCACCCCGCGCATCCTGGAAAGCCTGGAGCGTACCGCCCTCTTTCGCCCGGCTTTTTTGGATTATCTGGAGCACTTCCGCTTCCGCGGCGATGTCTGGGCCTTGGCGGAGGGCACCCCCTGCTTCGCCCGGGAGCCGGTGCTCCAGGTCCACGCGACTCTGCCCGAAGCCCAGTTCGTCGAAACCCTGATCCTGAATCAGATCCATTTGCAAACCGTCATCGCCAGCAAGGCCATCCGCGTGGTGCTGGCGGCGCAAGGGCGGCCGGTGGTCGATTTCGGCCTGCGGCGCGCCCACGGCCTGGATGCCGGCCTGAAGCTCGTCCGGGCGGCGTTCATTGCCGGTGTGGAGAGCACCTCGCACGTGCTGGCGGGCCTGCGCTACGATATACCGTTGCGCGGTACCATGGCGCACAGCGCCATCCAGGCCTTCGGTGACGACCTGGCCGCTTTCCGGGCCTTCGCGCACAGCGATCCCCATACCATCTGCCTGGTGGACACCTTCGACACCATGGCGGGGGTAGAGGCCGTCATCCGCCTGCGGGACGAACTGGGTGAAGCCTTCCAGGTCCGCGGCATTCGCCTTGACTCGGGCGATCTCGCTGCCTTGGCCAGCGCCGCCCGCACCCGCCTCAATGCCGCCGGCCTTGCCCAACTCATCATCTTCGCCAGCGGCAACCTGGACGAATACGAAATCCAGCGCATCCTCGCCCGCAACGCCCCCATAGATGGCTTCGGCGTCGGCACCCGGATGGATGTCTCTGCAGACGCCCCCGCCCTGGACTGCGCTTATAAGCTGGTGGAATACCGCGGCGAAGGGCGCATGAAACTCTCCGCGGGCAAAGTCGGGCTGCCCGGCGCCAAACAGATTTTCCGGGAAAAGGGGAAGGATGGCTCGGCAAGGGGCGACCGCATCGGCATGCGCGCCGAGGAAGGACCTGGCCAAGCGCTCCTACGGCCGGTGATGCGGGGGGGGAAGATCCTGCCGGATACGCTTCCTTCCTTGCCGGTGATCCGGGACTATTGTCGGTCGGCCGTAGCCGCGCTGCCCGAACCCCTCAAAGGCTTGGCGCCGGCCCCACCCTACCCGGTGCAGCTTTCTCCGTGCCTGGAGGTTTGGCAGGCCGAAGTCGCTGCCCGCATCAGGGAACGGACCACCGCCCCTGCGCCGTATCCTTAGATTATGGCCCCGCGCCCACCCCGGCCGAGCCAGGCCATCGTTCTAATGCAGAAAGGCCGCGGCCAGCACTGCGGCGTGGATGCCAATCCAGCCTGCGCACCAGGCCGACGATGGCCTCCGTTTCCAGAAACTGATCGCGGACGAAGGCCGCCAGCTTGTCGGCGATGCGCGCCTTGTTGCGGGGCGGTTCACGGATCGGCTGGATAGTTTTTTGAACTACCCAGAACTTGTTTGCCAGCGGTGCAGCACAGTGTAATGCCCGCCGCTGGATGCTACCAGGGTCAATTCCCCCAGGGTCCAGTGCAAAGGCGCCACGGCCCGCTCCACCCAAGGCCTGGGGCGAGGCGCCCGCAGAACAGTGACGTGGGGTACAAAAGGCCCTGCCTTGGCAGAATCCCCCGCCAACCACCCTTGCCGCCATTGCTGGAGCGCCGTCGGCGCCTCCGGGGCGCCGATCCACAGCACCCGACCGCCATGAAACGCGCCTATTCTATCGAAGGTTATCGTGATCGGGAGCGGCCCCGGCCAGCAGGCATCCAGGCGGCTTTGCAGGGGCTTCGGATCGGCCGTGCCCAGGTAATGGAGGGTAAGATGCCAGCGCAGTGGTAGCTCACAGCGACTGCCTGGCGGCCAGTCCAGTCGGCCCAGGTTGGCCAGGCGTTGGCGCAGGGATGAAAGCACGTCTGCTGGCGGCCACGCGGCAAAGAAAAAGTGCGATTCTGCCATGCCCCTAATATGCCCCGGAGTCCGCTTGCAGCAAAGAGAGTAATCCGCCCGGAGCGACAAAACCCAGCCAGCGTGTGGCGGGCGGCTCGGGGGGATGGAAGATTCCCCGCCCATGGGCGGGGTGCCGGGGAGCGATTTTATCGTTCATGGTACAGGATCCAGCGATCTCGACCGAGGGTAAAAACGTTCTGCGACCGGAAAGTGTGCTGTGCTCGAAATGGCAGCTTGTCCAATGGCTTCGCGCTTGGGCCCGCCTACCTGCCCATCGTCCCCGCTATCAGGTGCCGCAACTCCGGGAGGCTCCTCGTGTTGAGCACGTCTTTCTTCTCCAGCCAGCCGCGCCGCGCCTGCTGCATCCCGAAGCGCAGATTGTCGAAGTCCTGAATGCGGTGGGCGTCGGAACTGATGGCCAGCAGCACCCCTTCTTCCTTGGCCATCTGGGCGTAGATGTCCTGCAGGTCCAAGCGCTCGGGTTGGGCATTGACCTCCAGGAAGCAGCCGCGGCTGCGGGCTTGGCGGATGATGCGGGGCATGTCCACATCCATGGGCTCGCGGCTGCCGATGAGCCGCCCGCTGGGATGGGCGAGGATGGTGAAGTGGGGGCTGTCCATGGCCTTGAGGATGCGCGCCGTCTGCTTGTCCCGGGGCAGGTCGAAATGGGAGTGCACCGCCCCCACCACCAAGTCCAGGTCGCGCAGGACGGCGTTGGGCAGGTCCAGACTGCCGTCCACCAGGATGTCCACTTCGATGCCCTTGAGGAGGGTGATGCCCTCAAGTTCCCCGTTTAGCGCGTCGATCTCGTCCATCTGCCGGCGTAGGCGCACGGGGTCGAGGCCATGGGCGACGGTGAGGTGGCGGCTGTGTTCGGTGACGGCCAGGTATTCGAAGCCGCGGGCTTTGGCCGCCGTGGCCATCTCCCGCCAGGTGTGGTGGCCGTCGGAGGCCTTGCTGTGGGCGTGGAGGTCGCCGCGCAGGTCGCCAAGCTCCACCAGGTGGGGCAGCCGTCCGGCCCGGGCGGCCTCGATCTCGCCGCGGTTCTCCCGCAGCTCGGGCTCGATGTAAGGCAGGCCTACGGCGGCGTAGACCGATTCCTCCGTCTCGCCGGCAATGCGTTCCTTGCCCCGGAAGACGCCGTACTCGTTGATCTTCAATCCCATGGCTTGGCCCAGGCGGCGGATGGCGATGTTGTGGGGCTTGGAGCCGGTGAAATAATGCAGAGCGGCGCCATAGGAGGCCTCCGCCACCACGCGCAGGTCCACTTGGAGCTTGGCGCGCAGGATCACGGTGGCGCGGGTGGGACCCTGGGAGAGGACTTCCGCCACCTCGTCGTAAGCGGTGAAGTGCTCCATGACGGGGCTTTCGGCGGTAGCCGTGGCCAGGACATCCAGATCGCCCACCGTATCCTTGCCGCGTCGGAAGCTGCCCGCCACCACCACCCGCCGCACCCCCGGCACCCCCTCCAGATAGCGGACCAAGGGGGCGGCGTATTGGGCGGCGATGACGATCTGGAAGCGGGGGACGGCGGCAAGCTGGGCCTGGATGGCTTCGAGGATGCGGGCTTCGGTCTTCTCGGCAAAACCGGGGATGGTGCGGATGCGCCCTTCGCGGGCGGCGCGGGCGAGCTGGGCCACGGTCTCCACATCCAGTTCGTGCCAGAGAGCCTTGACCCGCTTGGGGCCAAGGCCCGGGACCTTGAGCAGTTCGGTCAAGGCCGGCGGGGTCTGTTTTTCCAGTTTTTCGAGGAAGGAACAGTGTCCGGTGGTGACGATCTCGGCGATCTTCTTGGCCAGGTCTTCGCCGATGCCGGGCAGCTCGGTGAGGTCCTCGCCGGCCTCGACCATGGCCTTGAGATCGTGGGTCAGGCCCTGGATGAGGCGGGCGGCGTTGCGGTAGGCCCGCACCCGGAAGGGATTGGCGTCCTCGATCTCCAAAAGGTCGGCGATCTTCTCGAAGATGGCGGCGATGTCGGCGTTGTGGACGGCCATGGGCTCAGGGCTGCACGGCAATCAGGATGGCGTCCTGCACGACTTCCAGGTCGGCGTCGTCCCGCACTTCGTGTACTCGCCCAAAACGGGCGTAGGTGGGCAGATAGGGCCGGTCCACGATGGCCACCACGGGGCTGGGGCCCTCCAAAACCTCCACCACCCAGGTGTAAAACTGGTCGGAAGAGAGTTCGATGGGGCCGATCTCGTCGATGATGACGAGCCGGGACTCCAGGGGCTGGCTGCGGCAGACGCCGAGGACGCGATCGATGGCCGTCGTCTCCACGCCGAACTTCTCCACGATGGGGGGGGCGGGAAAATCCATGGAAGCCACCAGGGCCTCCTCACCGCTGCCCAGGTCCCGCAGCAGGTAGCCCGTATGCGCCCCGTGGGGCACGTCACTCACGGGAACGCCCCGGATGCCGGCGACGGGCCAGCCGCTGCCGGCGATGATGTGATCCAGCAGGGTGCGGAGCTTGCGCTTGTCGGTGCCGACGATGAGATGCTTCTTGTTCATGGCTGACGCCTCGTCTTGAATCCCGTTATCCCCATATCAGCCGGCGCGGGAAGCGTTCTGCCGGCCTGGCAGCGGTTGATACATCATTACCGTTCATGGCATCCCTACCCAGGACCGGGTGTTGATTCATCCCTTGATACAGACCTTGGGGCGCAGGAAGGCCACCCGGCGGGCGAGCCCCGCCTTCTCGGTGGCCGCGGCGACCAAATCCACGTCCTTGTATGCCCCCGGCGCCTCTTCAGCCACGCCGCGCAGGGAGCGGGTGCGGATGAGGATACCCTGGCCCGCCAATTCGTCGATGAGTTCCCGGCCGCGCCACTGCTGGAGGGCCCGGTGGCGGCTCATGGCCCGGCCGGCGCCGTGGCTCGCGGAGGAGAAGGCGCGCTCCTCGCTCTCCGCGACCCCGGCCAGGATGTAGGAGCCCGTCCCCATGCTGCCGCCGATGATGACGGGCTGTCCCACCGCCCGGTAGCGCTCCGGTATGGCGGGGTGCCCCGGTCCGAAGGCGCGGGTGGCGCCCTTGCGATGAAGCCACAGCAGCCGCTCACCGCCGTTGACCTTATGCCGTTCGGCCTTGCAGGTGTTGTGGGAGACGTCGTAGAGGAGCTCCAGGCGGCTGTCCGGGAAGACGTGGGCGAAGACCTCGCGGGTGAACTGGGCGAGGATCTGCCGGTTGGCCAGGGCGACGTTGATGGCGGCGTTCATGGCCCCGATGTATTGCTGCCCCTCGGGGGAATGAATGGGTGCACAGGCCAGTTCCCGGTCGGGGAGGGTGATGCCGAGCCGGCCCGCGGCCTTGGCCAGGCTCACCAGATACTCGGTGCCGATCTGGTGGCCGAGCCCCCGGGAGCCGCAATGGATGGACACCACCAGTTGGCCCTCCCGCAAGCCATAGGCGGTGGCCGCCGCGGCGTCATGGATGCGGTCCACCACCTGCACCTCCAGGTAATGGTTGCCCGAGCCCAGGGTCCCCATCTCCCCGCGCTGCCGCCGCTTGGCCAAGTCGGAAACGTATTCCGGATGGGCGCCGCCCATGCGCCCGCGCTCCTCGATATATTCCAGGTCCTCGGGGACCCCGTAGCCGTGGCGGACGGCCCACTCGGCGCCCCCCAGCAGGACCGCGTCCAGTTCCGTGGTCGATAGTCTCAGTTCGCCTTCCTCGCCCACGCCGGCGGGGATGCGGTGATAGAGGGCATCGGCCAGGGCCTCCAGTTTGCCTTTGGCGTCAGAAAGCATGAGGTTGCTGAGCAGGGTCCTTACCCCGCAGGAGATGTCGAAGCCCACCCCGCCCGCCGAGATGATGCCGCCCTGGTCCGCATCGAAGGCCGCCACCCCGCCGATGGGGAAGCCGTACCCCCAGTGGGCGTCGGGCATGGTCATGGCCGCCCCCACCAGGCCCGGCAGCTTGGCGACGTTGGTGATCTGCTCCAGGACCTTGTCGTCCATGCCGGCGAGCAGGGGCTCGCTGCCGTAGAGCAGCACCGGTCCCCGCCGTTCGCCGGGGGCCATGGGCACCGTCCAGCAGGTGTCATTCAGCTTCTGTAAACGGCTCATGTCCATGGGCGCCCCCTCAAACGTCCACCACGCACCGGGCCTCGAAACCATCCGGCCCCCGGGAAACGCGCAGCATGGTGAGGGTGGCGCCCTTCACCTCCACGCCCCGATCCAGGTCATCGCGCCAAGGCTCCCCCCGGGCCTCTCCGTGCCAATGGCTGTTCTCGCGGCGTAGCCGAAATTGCCCGAAGACCAGAGCATGGGTCCGCGCCTCGGCCAGCAGGGTGTTCAGCCAGGTCACTAGGGCCAGTTCGGGGTCCTCCTCGTCGAAGTCGAATTGGATCGATCCTTCCCCGCGCACTTGAGCAGGGTCCGCCATGATGGCGAAGGTCGCCGCCGCCGCGCCCTCGAAGGCCTCTTCCAGGGTCTTGCCCTGGCCGATGATGCCGATGTCGGCGTCATGATCGAAGTATGCGAAAGCGGCCAAGCTGAATACCCCTTTGGATTCGGCAGAACCCTTCCTGATCCCGACGACCCCTTTTCCGAAGTTCCCGTAAAAAGTATAGGACGGGTGAAAAATAACGCCAGTTTTTACAATAAATTATATGCCTCCTGAAATCATGCGATCCTCTCCGTGGGCCTGGCGCTGGCCTCGGAGGGCGGTTTCTTCGCATGACCAAGCTCACCCTCAGCCAGCTTTCCAGCCTGCTGTTCCGCGCCTGCGACGACCTGCGCGGCAACATGGACGCCTCGGAGTACAAGGAATACATCTTCGGTATGTTGTTCCTCAAGCGGCTCTCCGACCTCTTCGATCAGGAACGCGAGCAGCTCGGCCGCGATCTGAAGGCCAGGGGCATGGCGGATGACGTCATCGCCACCCAGCTCGCCAATCCCGACAAATATACCTTCTTTGTCCCGGAAGAGGCGCACTGGTCGACGATCCGCCACCTCAAGACCAACGTCGGCACCTCGCTCAACAAGGCGCTCGAAGCGCTGGAAGACGCCAACGTCGATGCGCTGCAAGACGTGCTCAAGGGCATCAACTTCAACAAGAAGATCGGGAGCCGCACCCTCGACGACGACACGCTGGCCAACTTCATCCAGAACTTCGAAAAAATTCCGCTGCGCGACGAGAACTTCGAGTTCCCCGATCTGCTCGGCGCGGCCTATGAATATCTCATCAAGTTCTTCGCCGACTCCGCCGGCAAGAAGGCGGGCGAGTTCTACACCCCGGTGGACGTGGTGCGCACCCTGGTGGAGATCGTCGATCCGCAGCCCGGCATGAGTATTTATGACCCGACAGTGGGGTCGGGCGGCATGTTGATCCAGACCCGCGACTATATCCGCGAGTGCGGCGGCGATCCGCGCGACCTGTCGCTGTTCGGCCAGGAGAGCATCGGCACCACCTGGTCCATCTGCAAGATGAACATGCTGCTGCACGGCATTCCCCACGCCGACATTCGCCAGGAAGACACCTTGCGCCGGCCCCAGCACAAGGCCGAAAGCAACGAACTGAAACGCTACGACCGCGTGCTCGCCAATCCGCCCTTCAGCCAGAACTACATTAAAAAGGACATCGAATACCCCGGCCGCTTCGCCGTGTGGATGCCGGAAAAGGGCAAGAAGGCCGACCTCATGTTCGTGCAGCACATGCTCGCCGTGCTCAAGGCCGACGGCAAGATGGCCACCGTCATGCCCCACGGCGTGCTGTTCCGCGGCGGCGAGGAGAAGGAAGCGCGCAAGCACTTCATCGAGCGCGGCTGGCTGGAGGCCGTCATCGGCCTGCCCGCCGGGTTGTTCTACGGCACCGGCATCCCCGCCTGCGTGCTGGTGATGAACAAGCAGAACGCGATGGTCGAAGGCAAGCGCCGCAGCCACGTCATCTTCATCAACGCCGACCGCGAATACCGTGAAGGCAAGGCGCAGAACTTCCTGCGCCCGGAAGACATCTCCAAGATCGTCCACGTCTACCGCAGCCTCGCCCAGGGCGGCGTGGACGTGCCGGCCTACGCCCGCCGCGTGCCGGTGGAAGAAATCGCCGCCGAAGACTACAACTGCAACATCCGCCGCTACGTCGACAACGCCCCGCCGCCCGAACCGCACGACGTGCGCGCCCACCTGCACGGCGGCGTGCCGGTGGTGGAAATCGCCGCCCTCTCCCGTTACTGGCACAACTACCCCGGCCTGGGCGAGCGCTGCTTCACCCCAAGAGAAACCCCCTCTCCCCTCGCGGGAGAGGGCGGGGGGGCCAATGTAGGTTGGGTCAGCCCGCAGGGCGTAACCCGACAAAACCCTGCCTACATGGCGGACGCGCCGACGCCACCTCATCAGGTCCGCGAAAAAATGTCGGGTTACGCTGCGCTAACCTGACCTACGGATTCCATGTATGCCGACTTCGTCCCCGAAATCACCGACCGCCGCGCCATCGCCGAAATCGTCAAGGCCGACCCCGGCATCGCCGCCGCCCGCACCGCCTTCCTGCAAACCCTGGAGACCTGGTGGCAAACCAACTTGCCGCTGGTCATGGCGCTTGCGCCCACCAATGGCCAGAAAGGCAACGTCTATGAATTGCGTCGTGCGCTGCTCGCCGGCATCGAACAGGCCTTCGCCGGCAACACCCTGCTCACCGGCCACCAAATCCGCGGCGCTTTCGCCCGCTATGTGGACGACCTCAAGGCCGACCTCAAATCCATCGCCGCCAGCGGCTGGGGGCCGGAGCTGATCCCCGACGCCGACATCCTCGCTAGCCAGTTTCCCGACCTGCTGGCCGAGATGGAGCAGAAGCGCCTGCGTCTGGCCGAACTCGCCGCGCTGTTTGCTGCCGCCGATGAAGAGGATTACGAAGACAGCGACGACAGCGGCGTGCTGCCCGGCGACGAAGTCAAAGCCCTCAAGGCTAAGCTCAAAGAAGCGAAGGCCAGCGCCAAACTCGCCAAAAAGGAAGGAGACAAGAGCGATCTGGCCACTTACCTGGCTGAGGCCGACGAGATCGAAAAACGCCTCGCCCGCCACAAGGCGCTGGAAGACGAAGCCAAACAGCTCAAGGCGGAACTGCGGGCCACCGAGAAAAAGCAGGAAGCACTCGTCGCCGCCGCCCGTGAAAAGATCAGCACCGACGAAGCCAAGGGCGTGATCCTGGAACGCCTGCATCGCCTGCTGATGCAGACCTTTGAGGCCTACCTGCGCGCCGACCAGCGCGCCTGCATCGCCGCGCTGGAAAACCTGCACGGTAAGTACGCTGTCACGGCAAAGCAGATCGAGGTGAAGCGGGACGAGGCGGCGGCGAGGCTAAGTGAATTTCTGGTGGAGTTGGGGTATGACTGAACACAGTACCGTCCAACTGGATCAACTCATTTCCTTGGTGACCGAAAAGGCCAGCGTAGGGAAAGATACGTTAAAGCCATATGTTGGCCTTGAACATATTCCTTCCAGTGACTCGAAGCTACTTGGTGTGGCTTTAGCTACAGACTCGATCAGCACGAACAACGTATTTCGTTCTGGTGACATTTTGTTTGGAAAGCTTCGGCCCCGTCTTCGCAAGTGCGTGCGAGTTGATTTTGATGGTTACTGCTCGACAGATATTCTTGTTCTCCGTGCGAATGACGCGGTAACTGCTGACTTTGCGGCGTTTGTTGTTCGATCTGAAGCTGTCTTTTCAGAGGCAATTCGTACTGAGGAAGGCACGAAAATGCCGCGATGTTCGTGGCAATCTCTTCGAAAAATTAATGTCTTTTACCCACAGCAGCGCGCACAGCGCCGCATCGCCGAAATCCTCTCGACGCTGGATGAAGCGATAGAGCAGACCGAGGCGCTGATAGCAAAGCATCAGCAGATCAAGGCGGGGCTGATGCACGACCTGTTCACCCGCGGCGTCACCCCCGACGGCCACCTCCGCCCCACCCGCGAACAAGCCCCCGACCGCTACAAGGAGTCCCCGCTTGGCTGGATTCCGAAGGAGTGGGAGGTGGAAAGGCTCGGCGATATCTTGCGGCGATGTGGCGGCTATCTACAGACCGGGCCTTTTGGCAGCCAACTTCACGCACACGAGTACCAATTTGATGGTGTTCCAGTCGTGATGCCACAAGATATCAACGATGGACTGATCGGCACTGAGCAGATTGCGCGAATACACGAAGGTCGAGCCGAAGAACTGGCTCGGCACCGCATGCAATTAGGTGACATCGTAATTGCCAGACGCGGCGACCTCTCACGAGCAGCGGCAATTAGCATATCAGAGCAGGGCTGGATTTGCGGCACTGGATGTTTCTTGTTGCGCTTGGGCCAGAGCGCCTTGCGACCCGATTATGCAGCCTACGTTTATCGTCAAGATTTTTTGCAGCGGCAAATTGCAGGTACTGCTGTTGGAACGACGATGCCAAGCTTGAATAACACGGTGATGGAAGCTTTGTTGTTTCCTTTCTGCGATGAAGATGAGCAGGTGAGAATTGTCGAACGTATAAAAGGAGTGGGGCAAGACATTCGCGCCCTCAGTGAAGGCTTGTTCTCAAACCGCCAGATCAAACACGGCCTCATGCATGACCTCCTAAGCGGCCGCGTGCGGGTGAAGGTTTAATAGCGAGGTGACTTATGGTTGAACGTGGTCATAACGAGGGCATGAAGTCATGTAGGTCGGGTTAGCGCAGCGTAACCCGACATGGATTGGCAATGAACTATCGACGCACATTCATTCCCGGGGGTTCGTTCTTTTTCACGTTGGTGACGGAGCAACGGCGGCCGCTGTTGGCCTCGGCAGAGGCGGTGGACATTCTGCGCATGGCCTTCCGTGTGGTACGGTCGGCGCACCCATTCGCATTGGATGCGATGGTCGTTCTGCCCGATCACCTGCACTGCATATGGAGCCTGTCGCCGGGCGATGCAGACTTTGCGACACGCTGGCGCCTGATCAAAACGTGGTTCACCAAACATTGCGACCCGGCATTGCGTGCGGTACCGAATCGCGCGCGGGTGACAAAGCGACAACAGGCCATATGGCAGCACCGGTATTGGGAGCACGCGTTGAGGGATGAAACGGACTTCGCCCGGCATGCCGATTACATCCATTTCAATCCAGTGAAGCATGGGTATGCGTCGTCGGCGATGGAATGGCCGTACTCCAGTTTCCGCCGGTATGTTAAAGATGGGGTGTATCCGGCGGATTGGGGACAGGGATCGATGGATTTCAAAGGGGTAGGGCATGAATGACGTGGGTGGATTGTCGGGTTACGCTGCGCTAACCCGACCTACGAAACTAACCACAAGCAACTCGCTACCGGCATCCTTGCCTTATGCCCAAAAAGGGTATTAACATGCCCGAAATGGGTGCGAAGAAGACAGTCAAGCCTCTCAAGCAAGGTGCCGCGAAGCGCGGGTCTGCACCGTCGCGGAACGGCGTCGCCGATGCGCTGTTCTCGGCGACGCAGCAGCGCGTGCTGGCGCTGCTGTTCGGCCAGCCCGGACGCAGTTTCTTCACCAACGAACTGATCGGCCTGGTCGGTGCCGGGTCGGGCGCGGTGCAGCGCGAGCTTCGGCGGCTGGTGGAAAGCGGGCTGGTGACGGTGACGCGTATCGGCAGCCAGAAGCATTACCAGGCCAACCCAGCGGCGCCGATTTTCGAGGAGCTGCGCGGTATCGTGACCAAGACGCTGGGCACGTCGACGGAGGCGCCCCATGTCTAGCAAGCTCCCTATCAACCTTGCTGACTTGCTGCGCCAGCGCACGGTGGAAGGCGACCGCATCGAATACAAGGCGGGCTGGAATCCGGATGCCATCGTGCGCACGCTGTGCGCCTTTGCCAACGACTTCGAGAACCTGGGCGGCGGCTATATCGTCGTCGGGCAGGACTGCGATGAAAACGGCCAGCCGGTGTTTCCACCGGTTGGCCTGGCCGCCAATCAACTGGACAGGATTCAGCGTGAGCTGCTGGGCTATTGCAACCTGATCCAGCCGCCGTATTTTCCCGTGCTGAGCATGGAGGTGTTCGAAGGCCGCAACCTGATCGTGCTGTGGGCGCCGGGCGGGCAGAACCGGCCTTACAAGGCGCCGGCGGCGGTGACGGCCAGGCACAAGGAATTGCACTATTACATCCGGCGCTATTCCAGCACGGTGGAGGCGCGCGGCGCGGATGAGCGCGAGTTGCTCAGCCTGACGGCGACGGTTCCTTTCGACGACCGGTTTCATCCGACTGCCGGGCTGGGGGATTTGTCGCCGCGACTGATGGAGGAATTCTTGCGCGAGGTGGGCAGCGATCTCGCGGATGAGGCCAGAACTCTTTCGACCGAAGCCTTGGGCCGGCAGATGAATGTGGTGGGCGGCCCTGCGGAAGCGCCCATGGTAAAGAATGTGGGGCTGCTCTTTTTCAACGAGCACCCGCGCCGGTTTTTTCCGGCGACGCAGCTTGACGTGGTGTGGTTTCCCGAGGGCGCGGGGGGCGACCGCTTCGACGAGAAAACCTTCCAGGGGCCGCTGGCCCGCATGACCCGCGAGGCGCTCGACTACATCCGGCGCAACTACCTGCGGGAAACCGTCATCAAGCACCCGGACCGGGCCGAAGCGGAGCGCCTGTGGAACTTCCCTTACGCGGCCATTGAAGAGGCGGTGGTCAATGCCGTGTACCACCGTTCCTATGAGGAGCGCGAGCCCATCGAGGTGCGGATCACGCCGGATGATCTGGTGGTGTTGAGCTTTCCCGGGCCGGATCGCTCCATCCTCATGGCAGACCTGCGGGCCGGCAAGGCGGTCAGCCGCCGCTATCGCAATCGCCGCGTTGGCGAATTCCTCAAGGAACTGGACCTCACCGAGGGGCGCTCCACGGGAATCCCCAAGATTCTGAAGGTGATGAAGGAAAACGGCTCGCCCGCGCCTGAATTCGAGAGCGACGACGACCGCACCCACCTGCTGATCCGTTTGCCTGTGCATGAACGGGCCGTCCAGGAACCGGCCCCGCAAGTCACCCCGCAAGTCGGGACCAAGTTGGGACCAAGTCGGGACCAAGTACTGATTCTTCGCAATCTCGCGCAGGACAGGGCTATAGCAGAATTGATGGCATTACTGGAACGCACCAACCGGACCAAGTTCAGGGACCAGGTACTAAACCCTTTAATTGATGCCGGTCTGATCGAGATGACTATCCCCGACAAACCTCAAAGCAGCAAGCAGAAATACCGACTTACCCCAGCAGGGAGGGCATTGCTCCAACAGCAGGCCGACAGCCAGGACGGAACCGGTGTCTGAATACCTCCACGTCGAAAAACCTTTCCTCGACTAGCTTGCTGCGCTGGGCTGGAAGGTTATCGACCAGGGCCAGGGCTTTATTCCCGGCGACCCGGCGGCGAGCCTACGCAACAATTTCCGCGAGTGGCTGCTGCCCGAGGTGTTCCGCGAGGCGGTGCGCGCGATCAACCGCACGGCAGACGGCACGGCCTGGCTGACTGAGCGCCAGCTCGACGATCTGCGCGACCAGATTCTGCGCCAGCCGAACCGCACGCTGCTGGAGGCCAACGAAGCGGTGCAGGCGCTGTTCCTCAAGGCGCAGGTGGACCGCAACGAGGTGACGGGGGAGAGCGATCCGGTGGTGAGCCTGATCGACTTCGCCCATCCGGAGCGCAACGTTTTTCACGCCATCAACCAGTTCCGCATCGACACGCCGGGCTGCGTGAAGCAGTGCATCATCCCGGACATCGTGCTGTTCGTGAACGGCATTCCGCTGGTGGTGGTGGAGGCGAAGATCGGCGACGCCACCACGGCCAACCCGATGCACGCCGCCTTCGAGCAACTGCTGCGCTACCGCAACGGGCGTGCCGAAACCCTTGCCGCCGGGCTGCGCGAAGGCGAGCCGCGCCTGTTTCACACCAATTTGCTGCTGATCAGCACCTGTGGCGAGAAAGCCACCTATGGCAGCGTGACCTCGGGCTACGAGCATTTTTATGCCTGGAAGTACGCCCTCACCCCAGCCCTCTCCCAAGGGGTGAGGGAAAAGAACACCACCATCCCCCTTGGCATCGAACGTGAGCAGGAGATACTGATCCAGGGCTTGCTCGCGCCCGCGATGCTGCTGGACGTGCTGCGCACCTGCACGGTGTTCATGGACACGGATTCGGGCAAGCGCGTGAAGGTGGTGTGCCGCTACCAGCAATACCGCGCCGCCCACCGCATCGTGGCGCGTCTGCGCGCGGGCAAGACCATGGAGGAGCGGTCCGGCGTGGTGTGGCATACCCAGGGCTCTGGCAAGTCGCTGACCATGGTGTTCGTGGCGCGCATGCTGCGCGCGTCGAGCGATTTGGCGGATTTCAAGATTCTGCTGGTCAACGACCGCGTGGATCTGGAAGAACAGCTCGCCACCACGGCCAAGCTGATCGGCGGCAAGGTGAATATGATCGAGAGCACGGCGCAATTGCGCGAGCACCTTGCCACCTCCGCTTCCGACATCAACATGGTGATGGTGCACAAGTTCATGGAGCGCGCCGAGGCGCTGCCGCTCAAGGTGGCGGAAGTATTGGCGAATTACCGCGCGGCGCCGTCCGGCCAGACCTTCGGCGTGGTGAATCCATCCGACCGCATCCTGTTGATGATCGACGAGGCGCACCGCACGCAGAGTTCGGACTTTGGCGACAATATCTTCGAGGCTTTTCCCAATGCCACGCGCATTGCCTTCACCGGCACGCCGCTCATCACCGAAGCGCACGGCAACCGGCGCACGGTGAAGCGCTTTGGCGAATATATCGATACCTACAAGCTGATGGACGCGGTGCACGACGGCGCGACCCTGCAAATCCTCTACGAAGGCCGCACGGCGGATACGGCGCTGAAGGACAAGCATGGCTTCGATACCCAATTCGAAGATCTGTTCAAGACGCGCAGCGAAGCGGAATTGCTCGCCATCAAGAAGAAGTACGGTGCGAGTGGCGACATCCTGGAAGCGGAAAAGCGTATCGAGGCCATCGCCCGCGATCTGGTAGCGCATTACATCGACAACATCCTGCCGGATGGCTTCAAGGCCCAGGTGGTGTGCCATTCCAAGCTGGCGGCGGTGCGCTACCAGAAATCGATCCGGGCGGCGCTGGCCGAGCGGCTGGATCGCGAGAGGCTCAAACCGAAGCCCGACACCGAGTTGATCCGCCACATCGCGTTCTTGAAAGCGGCGGTGGTCGTTTCATCCGACGCCACCAACGAGCTGGCGGTCATCACCGAGGCACGCAGGGAAGCCAAACGCTGGAACGCGATGGAGAATTTCTGCAAGCCCTTCGACTTCGACGACCCGGACAAGGACCTCACCGGCATCGCCTTCTTGATCGTGTGCGACATGCTGCTGACCGGCTTCGACGCGCCGGTGGAACAGGTGATGTACATCGACAAGCGGCTCAGGGAACACAACCTGTTGCAGGCGATCGCGCGGGTGAACCGGGTGACGAAGAGCAAGCACCGCGGCTTCATCGTGGATTACATCGGCCTGGCGAATCATCTGGCACAGGCGCTGGCGATTTATGCGCAGGAAGACGCCCGGGACATCCAGCAGGGTTTGAAAAACCTGCTCACCGAACTGCCGATCCTGGAAGAACGCTATCAGCGCCTGTTGCAGCACTTCCGCGCCGCCGGGGTGGGCGAGATCGAAGCCTTCGTGAAGGACGAGCTGCCCACGCCCGAGGCGGAAGTCGCCGTGGTGCACGCGGCGGTGGGCGCTTTGAAGGATATCAAACGGCGGGCGGACTTCGAGGTGTATCTGAAAAAGTTCCTGCAAAGCCTGAACCTGATCCTGCCCAATCAGGCCGGGCATCCGTATCGCGGCCCGGCCCGTCGCTTCGGCTACCTGCTGCGCATGGTCAAGGAGCGCTACAAGGACGACTCGCTCGACATCGCGGACGCGGGCGAGAAGGTGAAGGCGCTGATCAACGAGCACCTGATCGACCTGGGCATCAACCCCAAGATTCCGCCCATCGAGTTGCTGGCGGACGACTTCATCGCCAACGTGCAGAAGCACGCCCAGGGCGATCCGGAGGCCAAGGCCAGCGAGATGGAACACGCCATCCGCAAGCACTGCACGGTACACTTCGACGAAGACCCGGCTTTCTACAAGCGCCTGAGCGAGAAGCTGGAGAAGCTGATTCAGGAGCACCAGAACAATTGGCAGGTGCTGGCCGAGGGCTACGAGGAGATGCGGAACGAGGCGATGAAAGGCCGCACCGATGCCATCGAAGGACTGAGCAAAGAGGCGACGACCTTCCACGACTACGTGGTGCAGCTTGCTTTTAGCGGCGACGTACCGCCCGATTCGCGGGCGCCACTGAAAAAACTCATGGCGCGCATCGTGGAGACGTTGCAGGGCACCATCGACATCATCGACTTCTGGAAAAAACCCATCGAGGTGAAAAACCTGCGGGGCAACATCGACACGGAAATCCTGCTCGCCAACATCCCGCAGCTCAATGCGAAGCACGAACGGATCGCGGTGGAGATCGTCAAACTGGCCGAAAAGCGGCACGCGGAGCTGACGAAATGAGCGCCACCCGGAACAAAGATATAAGTTACGAAGTGATTCGCAGCCGCCGCGCAACGGCGGATATCGTCATCAAGCGCGATGGCCGCGTGCTCGTGCGTGCGCCCGAGTCGATTCCCGACGAGCGGATCGAGGACTTGGTCGAGGCCAAGCGCTACTGGATTTACAAGAACCTCGCCGAATGGCGCGACCTCAATGCCACGCGGGTACTGCGTGAGTATCGCAACGGCGAGGGCTTTCTTTACCTGGGCCCGGTCTTACCGCCTGCTGCTGGTCGCCGATCAGGAAGAGTTTTTGCTGCTGAAGAACGGGCGCTTCTGCCTGCGGCGCGATCTGGCGGACCGGGGTGCAATAGAAGCCGCGAAGGCCGCCTTCCGTGATTACTACATCGCACGTGGCACCGAACGCATCCGCCAGCGCGTGGACTACTACGCGCCCAAGGTCGGCGTCACTCCGCGCGACATCGACGTCCGCGAACTCGGCAATCGCTGGGCCTCATGCTCACCGAACGGCAGCCTGGCCTTTCACTGGAAGTGCATGATGGCACCGCAAACCATCATCGACTACATCGTGGTGCATGAGCTTTGCCACTTCCATCAACTCGACCACACCGCTGCGTTCTGGAACGAGGTGGACAAGGTGATGCCTGCCTATGGCGAGCGCAAGGGATGGCTGCGAGTCCACGGCGCGGGACTGGACGTGTAATTCCAATTCGCCTTTCCTCTTGCCTTCGCCTCGGCGCCCCATGGCAGGCATTATTCAACTCCCTTCTGGCCCTGGCGCAGAGGCTTCGCCGCATCGGTTGCTACTCTAGGATTCCGGGGAGGCGTTATTGGGGGTTTCCCCAGACAGAGACGGGCGCGCAAAAAAACGGCAAAATGCTCAACAGAGCGGGGTCCGTCCCGGGAACTGCAGGATCAGCCCATGCCAGCCCAGAAGTGGAGTAGAAATGCCCTCCAGCAAGCCCTGTGGAGCCGCATGGAGGAGCACGGAGACTTTCCGGCCCTGGCCGAGTCGGTGCGCTATATCGTCAGCGTGATGGAGGACGATCAGGCGCCCATCGAAAAACTCGAAGCGGCGGTGGTGTCGGATGTGCCCTTGGCCCATCAGGTCATCCGGCGGGTGAACTCGGTCAGTTATGCGGCATACGGGAGAAAGATCACGTCCATTGCCCGCGCCATCATGATCCTTGGCTGCCAGACCATCGGCTACCTTGCCCTGGATATCAAACTGGTGGAGAGTTTTGCCCAGACCTCCGGAATGAGTGCGGCACTCACTCGGGAGCTGCTCAGGGCGGAGCTGGCCAGCACGATTGCCCACGGTATCGCCCTGAGCAGCAAGGCCAAGGAGGGCGAAAAGGCGGCCCTTTGCGCCCTGTTGCAGCACACCGGGAGACTGCTGGTTGCCTGTTATTTCCCGGAGGAATGGGCCGTGCTGGAAAATGTGCCGGAGGCCCGGATGGAAAGCGAGTGCCTGGCGGTTCTGGGGGTATCCCTGGAAACCCTGGGCCTTGATGCCGCCCGCCGTTGGGGTTTTCCGGAGCAGTTGCTGGAAGGTATGCGCATCCAGGCACCCCGGCCGCTGCCGGAAAAGATCTCCTCCGAGCAACGGGTTGGCGCCATTACCGCCTTTTCCTCCCGGATCTCCGCCGCCTTGCTTACGCAGGCGCCTGCCGATGAAAGCAAGGCCCTCATTGCGCAATATGCCGGTCCCCTGGGGCTTGCCCCGGAGGCGATGGAAGCCCTGGTGGCCGAGAGCTTCGCGCGGATGGTGAACAGCAAATATTCCAGCCGTGCGCTGGAGACGATGCTGGAGGCACCGAATAGGGCGGAGGTTGCAGCGCAAGCGCGGGTTGCGGAATGCGGGAGAAATGGCATCGATCGGATGACGGCGCTCCTTCCCGGCGCGAGCATCACGGAGGTCTTCCAGGTTGCCCTGCAGGCCCTTACGGACGGTCTCGAAGTCACTGCGGCCGTTGCCTTTATCCGGAATACCCAGGCAGGGTGCATTGAGGCCAAGCTGTGCTTTGGTGAGCGGCCGCTCTGCGATTTGTCGGGACTGCGCTGTGGCGGCGGGGCCGAGCTGGACATTTTCCAGTTGTCCATGAGCAAAGCCCTGGGCATGTTCATCCAGGATCTGGGCGACGTAAATATTTCCCGAAAGATCCCGGTCTGGCACCGGCAGGCCTACCCTCAGGCGACCGCGTTTTTCCTCTTGCCGGTGCTGGTCCACGGCAAGGCGGCGGCCCTCCTCTATGGCGTATGGAGCGGGACCGCCCCTGCCCGGGGAATGACCGATGCCTCCATAACGGCCCTCAGTGCCTTTGCCCAGGTGCTGGGGCAACGCATAGAACAGGCCGCTCTAGCCGGGGGGTAAGGGGGCGGCGGCCATGTGGGCCCAAGGTCGCGGCGAAACGCTCCAGGAACTGCCGTTTTTAAGGTCATGTCGTTTATGGGCCAAGGGCGTTATCCGCCCAATGACGGAGGGCCTGCCGGATGGCGATGGCCCGCCAGGTGGACTCCAGTGTGGCAATGGCATCCCCCGTGCGGCCGAATCCCCCTTGCTGATGTTGGCAGCGGCGGAGGAACTGCCCGATGGCGGCGGGGAAACGGGGCCTGTCGTTCAGGAAGGAAAAGGTACGCAGGGCGGCATGGATGGTCTCCATGTTGGTGCTGGCGCTGTCCGGGGCCATGCGTATGCCCAGCACCGGGTCCTCGCAATGATGTGCGAAGGCGAGGTCGGCAGCCGTTATGGTCTTGCCCAGGGCGCGTTGCAGCAGGAGGGCGTGATAGGTGTCGGTGGGGTTGGCCTTTACCCCGTAACCGCCGCCCCCTGCATCGTGGCTCAGGGCAAGGAGCGCCAGGGCGGCCGTCTCCCAGGCGGAAGGGGGAAGCGACCAGTCCGCCGCCAGCCGCACGCAACGGGCGATAGTGCGCAGGCCGCTGGACCAGCGATCCGGGACCAGCCCGGCACCCGGCAAGCGCCGCATCCATTGCTCCAGGGCCGGCCGCGGATCATGGACCGGGTCCGCGCCCAGGCGGCGCAGGGCGCTCAGGGCAAAGTAGGCCACGGTGAGGGAGGGAAAATCACCCGACGTCGATTGCTGTTGCCGCAGGCTGCGGATGAGCGGGTCCTGCCGGGGGATCTCCCGACACAGGCATTGCAGACTGGCCACGGCATAAAAAGTGTCCGGCGCGGTGGACTCCTCCACCCCCCAGGCGCGATAAAAACAGAATCCGCCATCGTCATCCTGACGACTGAGGATATAGTCTACGGCAAGGTCTTCGGCAAAGGCCGTTTGGCCTGTGGCCATGGACTTTAGACCTCTCCCCAGTTCACCTCCGCCTCGCGATAGCTGTGGTCCACATACTGGTAGCGACGCTCCCAGGGGCGCGGGGTAAGGCCAAGCTGTTCCTGCTTGACCACCAAGACCTGATGCAGGGCGGACCAGTTGCGCTGGAAGGCGTGGGCCGAGGCTGCCATGTAAATGGCCCAGATGCGGTAGCGTTTCTCGCCGACCATGGCGATGGCTTCGTCCTTGTGCTCCTCCAGACGGCGTACCCAGTGGATGAGGGTCTGGGCGTAGTGGGGGCGGAGGTTTTCCACGTCCAGGACTTCCAGGTGTTGGCCGGCCATTTCGCGGACCACCCGCCAGAGGTGGGGGATCTCGCCGTCGGGAAAGACGTATTTGTCAATGAAATCGCTGCCCTGATGATGGCCGTTCTCGTCGTCCTGTTGCGGGGCGGTGATGCCGTGGTTCATGGCCCAGCCGCCCTCCTTGAGCAGCCGGCGGATGACGCCGAAGTATTCGCCGAGCTTGGCCCGCCCCACATGCTCGAACATGCCCACGGAACTGACCTTGTCGAAGGCCCCTTCCCCGGGGATGTCGCGATAGTCCTGGAGACGGATCTCCACCCGGTCGGCGAGCCCCTCCCGTTCCATGCGTTCCCGGGCATAGGCGAACTGTTCTTCGCTGAGGGTCACGCCCACCCCGTGGATACCGTAATTCCGCGCCGCCCAGGAGAGTAGTCCGCCCCAGCCGCAGCCGATGTCCAGCAGCCGTTCCCCGGGTTGCAAATGGAGCTTGCGGCAGATGTGGTCCAGCTTCTGTTCCTGGGCCTGGTGGATGTCCTCAGTGCCGGTTTTGAAATAGCCGCAGGAGTAGACCATGTTGCGGTCCAGCCAGAGGCGGTAGAAGTCGTTGGAGACGTCGTAATGGTAGCGGACGGCCTCGGCGTCGCGGGCCTTGCTGTGGGCCTGCGCCCAGCCCCAGCGGGAGAGAAAGCCCTTCCCTCCGGCGGATTTCTTGCCGGGAAAGGCGTCGCCCACCGCCTCGGCCACGGCGAGGAGGTCCTGATAGCGTCCCTCCATGCCGACGTCGCCTTCCACATAGGCCTCCCCCAGCACATCCAGGGCGCTGCCCATGACCATCCGCGACAGGATTCTGGCCGAATGGATGTGCATGGTCACCAGCGGCGTGGGCGAAAAGGCATATTCATGCCCGTCCCAGAAGACGATGCGCAGCGGAATGGCGGGTCCCTGGAGATGTTTTTTCAGATGATCCAGAAAAGTACTACGCAAATCTTTCACGGATAGCTCCTCCTGCTTGAGTGAAGACTGGGGTTCTGAACCACTTTGCTGTTTTTCCGCAGGTCCCTAGGGCGTGGCGGTAGCGCAATTGGCCTGCCACCAAAGCACATGCCCTGCCGGCACCATGCTCTGTATGGTGGGAAGGACTGCCGCGACCCTTGCGGCGTCGTCAAAAAATTCCAGGACCAGGGGCAGATGCACCGTCATGCGCAGGAGGTCGTCGGCATGGACCTCCCCCTTGCTGCCGAAACCGGCTACACCGCGGAAAACCGTCACCCCACGGACCTTGTGCTGTTCATGGAGGAGATGAAAGATTTCACGCATGAGGTCATGCCCCTGAACCTTGTCCCCTTCTTTGATGTAGACTCGGACCATCGTTACGTTCGTCATCTTCAGGCTCCAATATTGCGGGAGAGATAAGCCCCCAAAAACGCCGCAGCGAGGGACAGCATTACAGAGCATAGTACATATAGGCCCCCTTTCCAGGCCTCGCCGTTTTCAAAGAGCACCAGGCTCTCCAGGGAAAAGGTCGAAAAAGTCGTATAGGCCCCCAGCCCCCCCGTGAGGATACCGGTGCGCAGGGCGGGACTGATGCTGACGCGCTCCAGGGTCTGGAAAAAGAGGAAGCCCATGAGGAAGGAGCCCAGCACATTGATGGACAAAGTCGCCCAGGGGAAACCCCGACCAAAAACACTTTGTATGACGAGGGTCTGTCCATAGCGGGCAAAGGCCCCGAGGAGGGCAAAAACGGCAAGATAAAAAAGGGTCATGTCCTTATCCCATAGTGAGTTGAATCCAGGGTGGCAATAGGGCTGGAATGGGCAGCCCACGGGCGCAACGGGCTTTCTCTCGCGGATGGCAGTGAAGCCGTGCAAGGAGGGGCAGCGGAATGGCTGGGCGTGGCTGTAGCAGGACAGGGTCGATCATGAGTAACTCCCACCGAAAAGGCTTGGCACCCCTTGCGAGGCACCCGGTAGGCGTCATCAGCCATGAATGGCGGTTATCAGGCGGACCCCATCGCCTTGTCGAAAAAGCATAAAGGAGCCCCTTGCGAGCGTCAAGGAGGAGAGGATGGGGATAAGATCGGCAGGCCGAATCGGTGTGCCCGCCCTGTCTGCAGGATACCTAGGGCACCGCCGGCTTGTTGCTTTCTCCCTTGAATCACATTGCTCTGCAGCCTAATCTGGAGGCGTAGCACCATGCGCCGCTTCGGAGGAGTGCCCCCATGTCCCAAAGCCTTACCGCGCTGCCTTCCTGGCATGCCCTGGAACAACACCGGCAAAGCATACACGCCCTGCATCTGCGTGAACTCTTTGCCGCTGATCCCGAGCGCGGCCGCCGGTTCACCGCCGAGGGGGCGGGACTGTACCTCGACTACTCCAAAAACCTCATCACCGAGGAGACCATCACGCTGCTCATCCGCCTCGCGGAAGAGTGTGGTCTGGCCAAGCGGCGGGCCGCCATGTTTGCCGGCGAAATCATCAACCGCAGCGAGGGCCGCGCCGCCTTTCATTGCGCCCTGCGGGCTCCGGCCGGGGCGGTCATGCGCACCGCTGGTGAAAATGTCGTGCCGCAGGTGCAGGAAGTGCTGGGGCGCATGGGCGCCTTTGTGGACAAGGTGCACGACGGCCGCTGGAGCGGGGCAACGGGTCAGCGCCTGCGGCATGTGGTCAACATCGGCATCGGCGGCTCCTATCTGGGCCCGGAGATGGCCTGGCGCGCCCTGCGCAATTTCCGTCATGCCGATATGGATGTGCGCTTTGTGGCCAACATCGACGGTGCCCAATTCCGCGATGTCACGGCGGGCCTGGACCCCGCCGAAACGCTGTTCATCATCTCTTCCAAGACCTTTACCACCCTGGAGACCATGACCAACGCCCGCGCGGCCCGCGCCTGGGTGGTGGCCAAGCTGGGCGAGGCGGCGGTGGCCCGGCATTTTGTGGCGGTGTCCACCAACGCCGAGGCGGTGCGGGCCTTCGGCATGGACCCCGAGCATATGTTCGGTTTCTGGGACTGGGTGGGGGGTCGCTATTCCATGGATTCGGCCATCGGGCTGTCCACCATGCTGGCGGTGGGGCCGGGCCATTTTTCCGAACTGCTGGCCGGTTTCCGCGCCATGGACGAGCATTTCCAGACGGCGCCTTTGACCCGCAACCTGCCGGTCCTGCTGGGCCTGCTTTCGGTCTGGTATAACAATTTTTTTGGCGCCCAGACCCAGGCCATCCTGCCCTACGCCCATGATCTCGCCCGCCTTCCCGCCTATTTGCAGCAATTGCAGATGGAGAGCAACGGCAAAGGGGTGGATGAAACGGGGCAGCCCGTGGCAGTGGATACCGGCCCCATCATCTGGGGCGAGCCGGGCACCGACGGCCAGCATTCCTTTTACCAGCTCATCCACCAGGGCACGCGCCTCATCCCCTGTGACCTGATCGGTTTTTGCCAACCCCTGAGCCCTCTCCAGGACCAGCATGACCTGCTCATGGCCAACCTCTTTGCCCAGGCCGAGGCCCTGGCCTTTGGCAAGGGCGCCACGGACCTGCGCGCCGAGGGTGCCGCCGAAGCGCAGATCCCCTTCCGCGTCTGCCCGGGCAACCGGCCCAGCAACCTGCTCCTGGCCGACGCCCTTTCCCCCGCCACCCTGGGTGCCATCATCGCCCTCTACGAACACAGCGTCTTCACCCAGGGCATCATCTGGGGGATCGACTCCTTTGACCAATGGGGGGTGGAACTGGGCAAGATCCTCGCCCAGCGCGTCGTCGCCGATATCCAGGATGGCGGAAAATCCCTCGGGCACGACAGCTCCACCAATACCCTGCTGCAGCGCTATCTGCAGCGGCGGGAGGGGAGTTGATCCGGCGTGCCATTTGAAGCTGCGGTTGTTTGGGGCCAGATATTGGCCACCGTTGTTTACCTCCACCCGGTCGCGGATGGACAATCCCTTGAGGGAACCTTTGGGAAAATAGGTGAAGCGGTGCTATCCACCGGCCCGTTGTAGCCGAGAAGTGGTGCGTTGAATTGAGAGAAGGCGTTATTGCCGAGCCATTCCCGCACGTACTGCGCGCCAATGAAGGGGGAAAACCGCTGTCGGTCTTCAGAGTATAGCTGGCATCGCCGTAGAACATGTTGGCGAAGCGGTAGAAGTCGTAATACCAGGTTTTGACCTCCGCCCCGCCAAGGGTGTAAGAACTGCCGAAAGCCAGAGTGCCGTGAGCGTCTCCGCCTGGGCAGAAACCCCCATGGCCATGATGGCCATCCCTCCCAATATTTCTTTAACCAATCGCAAGTTTCTCTCCTTGCAGTAAGCCTAGGCGCTCATCGGTCGGGGCCATTAACCTCGCCTGGGAGCCCAGTCAAGTGAGCCGCCACGTCCGGATTGCAGACCCTGCTATGAAATCCGACAGCAATTGGCATGCCAAGTCTTCATCTGTCCTTTGCCTTGCAGGAATCTACCTGCGCGGCAGGTGCGTGGCCGCCCCTGCCACGCCTTTCACCAGTCCATGCCAACAGCAATGTTGCTGCTGCTCCCCTTCGCCCTGAGCCCTGCCCGGGCGGCGTCATTGCCGCCGTTGCCTACCCTGCCGCCGCCACCGCCCATGCCGGCTCCGCAGCTCGCCGGGGTGCAGGCCGCTGTACTCATGGATGTGCAGAGCGGACAGGTGCTGGCGGCCGATGCGCCCACGCGGGAGCTGAATCCTTCCGGGCTGGTGAAGCTGATGACCGCCTATGTGCTGCATCAGGCCGAGGCGCAAGGGCTGATTCATGCCCAGGAGGCGGTGCCGGTTTCCGCCAGCGCTTGGCATGTGGGCGGTTCGCGGATGTTTCTTCAGCCCGGCAAGGCGGTGGATGTGGCGCAATTGGAGGATGGCCTGCTCATCGATGGCGGTAACGACGCGGCCATTGCCCTGGCCCAGGCTGTGGCCGGCGGCGTGGGCAGCTTTGTGCAGCTCATGAATCACGATGCCCAGATCTTGGGATTGACGCAGACCCGTTTCCGCAATCCCGATGGGTTGCCGCAGCCTGGTCAGAGCAGCAGCGCCCTGGATCTGGCCCGCCTGTCCTGCGACTTGATCCGTTCCGATCCCGGCATCGTCCGGATCACGAGTCAGCCGTCCTATCATTACAACCACATTACCCAGTACAACTGGAATCCCCTGGTGGGCCGGGGTGGGGTAAACGGATTGGGCGTAGGACTGGCCAGCCGGCAACATTGGAACCTGGACGTGAGCGCCACCAAGGACGGCCGCACCCTGGTGGCCGTGGTCCTCGGCGCGCCGTCCCGCAGCGCTGCTGCCGCCGCTGCCAGCACCCTCCTGCATTATGGCTGGGCGGGTTGGCAGGACCGCCAGCTCTATGGGGCAGGTCAGACCGTCGCCACCCTCCACCAGCAGGACTGGAGTCCCCAACGCTTGCAGGTGATGACCACGGCGCCGGTAATGGTGAGTATTCCGTCGAACCAGACGAGCGCCGTCCACCCGGTCTTTGTTCCGGCACCCCATCTGCAGGCACCCCTCGGGGCAGGCGCAGCGGTGGGGATGCTGGATCTGCGTTGGCACGGAAAGATACTCCAGACGACGCCGGTGCTTGCCAAAAACGCGGTGGAGCCGGCCGGGTGGCTTACCCGTATCCTCCATAAGGCCGAAGCGTGGCTGGGTTGATGGCGCCGCTAGCCGTGGCCTGGGCTGGCGCCGGGATCTAGGGGGCTGTTCATGCCGCCGCGCTCCCGCCCGCCTGCGCCGCGCCACCATTGGTGGCGCTGGCTGGCGCTCATCGTCCTCCTCCTGGGGGTGAATCTCGTCATCGGTGTCGGCATCTGGACCTGGCGGCTCTGGCAGCAGTTGCCGGCGGTGAGTGCGCTGCAGGACTGGCATCCCGAAGAGCCTCTGCGCATTTATGCCGAAAACGGCCAACTGCTGCAGGTCATCGGCCCGCAGATCCGCTATGCCCTGCCCCTGCAGAAAATTCCCCTGCGGTTGCAAGACGCCTTCATTGCCGCCGAGAACGCGCGTTTCTACAGCCACAATCCCATCTACTACCCGGTGAGTTATCCCGGCATCATGCGTGCGGCCTGGGTGGACCTGGTGCACCTGGCGCCGGTGCAGGGAGCCAGCACCATCACCGAACAGGTGGCACGCAATTTTTACCTGACCCGTAAAAAGACCATCACCCGCAAGGTGGCGGAGATCCTCCTTGCCTACAAACTCGCTGCCCATCTCAGCCGGGCGCAAATTCTCGACCTCTATCTCAACAAGATTTATCTGGGCCAAGGGGCCTACGGCGTGCAGGCGGCGGCCCGGGTCTACTATGGGAAAGACGTGGATCACCTGAGCCTGGCGGAAATGGCGACCCTGGCCGGATTGCCGGCGGCGCCCTCGGCCTTCAACCCCGTCAGCGCCCCCAGGCTGGCGCGGATGCGGCGGGATTATGTCCTGCGGCGGATGGAACAGTGCGGCTATATCACGCCTGCCGCCCTCGGGGCCGCCCTTGCCGCCCCCATCCGCACCGCCTACCATGCGCCTGCCAGCAATATGGCCCCCTATGCCACCGACTGGATCCGCCAGTGGCTGGAAAAACAGTTCGGCCCGGACTTCACCTACCGCCATGGCCTGCGTGTCTATACCACCATTGACCCCCGGGACCAGCGCGCCGCCGACCGCGACATGGCCGTCGGACTGGAGAACTATGCCATGGGTCTGGACAGCCTTGACCCCAAGGCCTGGCGCGGTCCCATCGCCCAGCTCCGGAGAGCGGCCCTACGCCAGGCCGCGGCGGGACAACGGCCAGCCATCCTCCCGCCCCACGACCCGGCCAACCTGCGCTGGGGAGTGGTCCTGGAGGCCGGTGCGCGGCGCGCGGCTGTGGCCCTGGAGGGGCAGGGTACGGTATATCTCACTCTGCGTGATGTGGACTGGGCACGCTCCGCGCCCGCAGGACAGATCCCCACAGCAGTGGACCAGGTCCTGCAGCGCGGCGATCTCATCTGGCTGCGCCCCTATGTGGCTGCCGTCAGTGCCGGTACCGGCAATCCCGTCTGGGGGACCAAGGTTTGGCACACCCCCCGCCATCCTGGCTGGCAGCTCACCCAGATTCCGCGGGTACAGGGGGCATTGGTATCGCTGGATAGTCATAGCGGCGCCATCCTCGCCATGACCGGCGGCTTCAGCTATGAACTCAGTCATTTCGACCGGGCCCTCTATGCCTATCGCCAGCCCGGCTCCGGTTTCAAGCCCTTTGTTTACGCCGCCGCCATGGATGGGGCAACCATGCGGGCGGCGGGCAATCCCCATTTCCTGACACCCGTCTCGCTGATCCGGGACACGCCGTTGACGGTACGGCTAGCCGATGGCCAGGTCTATGAGCCGACCAACTACAGCAAGCAGTTTTCCCATACGCCCTTCCCGGTCTGGGAAGACCTGGCCGATTCCCACAACGTCCCCAGCGTGCGCATCCTTCTGCACATCGGAATCCCCTATGCCGCCTCCTATGTGCAGCGCTTCGGCTTCCCCGCCCGGCAGATCCCGCAGGTTCCTTCCATGGTCCTGGGCTCCGGTGACTTCACGCCCATGCAGATCGCCAGGGCGTACGCCGCCTTTTCCAGCGGGGGTTTCCTCCCCAAGCCCTACCTCATCTCCCGCATCGAAACCGTCGGCGGGGGCCGCATTTCCCTGCTGGATTGCCCTCTGGGCTACACGCTTCCGCCGCGGGAGACCGCCATCCCCCCCGGCGTGGCCTTTCTGCTCACGCGGATGATGGAGCGCGTCATCCGTGGCGGTACCGGCGTCGCCGCACAGATCCTCCACCGCCACGATCTGGCGGGCAAGACCGGCACCAGCAACGGCGAGGAAAATGCCTGGTTCACCGGCTACAACCCGCGGATCGTCACTACGGTCTGGGTGGGTTACGACGACAACCAGGGCATGGGCCACTGGGCGGCGGGCGCTCGCGAAGCCCTGCCCATCTGGGTCCACTACATGAAAAGCGCCCTCCGGAAACAGCCCGATCTGGGTTTCTTCCAGCCCCCCGACGTGGTGCGCACGCGTTACGACCCGCAGACCGGCACTTTGGCGGATGCTGGGCAGAAAGGACGGGAAGGATACTTTCTGGCGGGTTGCCTGCCCCCCAAAACGCCTCCGGAATTCCCGTCCATTAACGCTTTTATCCATGCGTTGATGCATATTTTTTAGAGTTTTTGCCCTTTTCCTGCGGATTTTCCAGTGCCGGCGCCGGAGGCACGGTAGCCGCCACCAGCAGACCATCCCGAGCGAGGTGTTTCCCCATGAAGATGAAGCAATCTTCCCTCTTTTTTGACCTGGCATTTTTCGCGCTTATCGTGTTGCTTTTCGCCTTTACCTTCTTTGGGGCGCAGGGTTGGCTCCGCCACAGCGCCGACCGCCCCGATCCCCATCCGCTGACCGTCCTGCAGGGCAGGCCGGCCGCCTCCGTTAACCCCTTCCCGGCCGCCGCGCCGGTGGTAAAACGTCAGACCATCTCCTGACGATGCCCCTGGGGGAACCATCGGGCCGTATCCTCATCAGAGAATAAGGAACCTTGCCGTACCCCTTGTGCATGGCGTGCGTTGCATCCCGGCGCCTAAGGAGAAAGCATGAATCATGGTGAAGCCATTGTGATGACCCGCCCAAAAGGGCGCAACCACTACGATCTGCATCAGCGCATGGAACGCTTGCGTGCCACCCTGCGCGAACCCGGGCGCTGGATTTCGCCATGGTTTGGCGCCTACGCCCTGTTAGGGGCCATTTCTTCTGGTATTCTGCCCATTCTCCTGCCCCTCATGATCGTGGGATTGACCCAGCACCTGAGTTGGGTCGCCTATGTCATGGGCGGGTACAACCTGGGCCTGCTCAGCTCGCCCCTCTGGGGCAGTCTGGCCGATGGGCGACATGCCCACCGAGCCCTCTTCTTTGGCGGATTTCTAGTCCTCATGGGCGCCTTGCTGGCCATGCCTTTCCTGCCCGAGATCCTGCCCTGGACGGCGCTGTCCTTTCTGGCGGGTGCCGGGACCGCTGCGGTCGCCACCGTGGCCACCCTCTTCGTGGTGGAATTCCACCCCCAGAATGAATGGGAACCGCGCATCGGCTGGTTGCAGACCTTCAATGGCGGGGGACAGGTAGCGGGGCTCTTGCTGGCGGGCATTTTCGTCAGTAACTTTCGTCTGGGGCTCTATTGTTCCGCGGCGGCCTTGCTACCTGCCCTCTGGCTGGGCGCCCGGGGCCTGCCGGTGGCGGCACAGCGTCATGCCTCGATAGCCGAGATCGGCACCCGGATGCGCCATGACCTGGACTGGCGGTTTCTGGCGGCCTTCGGACGCACGGAGCTCCAAGGGGGCGGTCTGCTGCGTTTTTCCCATCATTTGTCCCTGGGGGGATTGTCTCATTTGGGCAGCGTCCTCCATGGCCGTTTCGGCCGATTCCTTTTCTCCTGGTTCGCCCTGTCCTTCGGGGTGGCGGCCTTTTTCGCCTATTTTCCCGTGGCCCTGCAAAAGGCCTACAGCGTGGCGCCGGCCCTGACCTCCCTCACCTACGCCGTTGCGGCTGCCATCGCCTTGGTCCTTTATACGGTGGGCGGGCAGCTCTCCGGACGTTATGGAGCGGGACGGGTGTATCGCTGGGCGCTGCTCCTGCGCCTCTTTGGTTTTGCCATGCTTTTCGTCGTGTTCTTTTTGCCCATTTCCAAGACCCTGGCCGGGCTGGCCGGATTTGTCTGCATCATCATGGCCTGGCCGCTGCTGAGTATTGCCGGCACCGATCTGACCGCCCACCTCACCCCCGTAAGCCAGGGGGCCGGCATGGGTCTGTTCAACGCCGCCGCGGCGGTGGCAACGGTGATCGGCACTTTCCTGGGCGGGCCCCTGGTGCAGTTTCTCGGTTATCCCGCCCTCTCCGGTCTGGCCCTCCTGGGGATCGGCCTGGCCTGGATCAGCGCCCGTGGCCTGGATACGCCCAGGGCCACGCCGGTCCCATCAGGACCTCCGCCTGTGGAAGGCCAAGGTTTGCCTTGAATTTGAATAACGTGGCAATCGCCCCATTCAGCAGATCGAGGAAGGAAGATGCCGTTAGTACGCAGCAAGATTTATGGATCAAACCGGTACCGCCTGCGGGCGGGTCTGCTGTTTCTTTTCCTGTCGGGATTGGCCGGCCCCGGCTGGGCAAAAGTAGGAAAACCAGCATGGTCGGGCAACATCGGGCTGGGGGCCAGCAGCAGTACGGGGACCAGCCAATCCCTCAGTGCCAATACCCAGGATGCCTTGCACTGGCATGAAGGCCAGTGGGAAGACAGTGCGCACCTGGATTACAACTATGCGCAATCCCAAGGGATAGTCGACGCCGATCGGCTGGTCCTACAGAATCAGGCCCGTTATCTATTCACCCCTGCCGAGTATGCCTTTGGCAACCTTCGTTATGATCGCAACCACTTTGACGGATACTATTATCGGATGGATGAAACACTGGGGTATGGTCGACGTTGGCATCCGCACCGGGATATGCGTCTGGATCTGGAAGCCGGGGCGGGTGCGCGGGAGGCGCATCGCATCGGGAGCCGGAGCCATCTACGCCCTATTCTGCGCCTCCATGGCAGATACCAATGGAATCTGGATCGGCACGCAGCATTCTCCCAGAGCGTGGATGCCATATTGGCCAGTAATGGCGCCAATACCTATGAATCGGTAACGGCATTGCGTAGCCAGGTGTATGGGCCATTGGCCATGAAACTGTCCTACACGGCTACTTACAATACTCAGGTTCCTATAAGTTATCAAAAACTCAATACCCTGGCGGCGGTAAACCTGGTCTATAACTTCTGAATGGGAGATCTGGTATCCATGCACCGTTTGCCACCGCTCTTACGGCCCAATTTTTGGCAGCGCCTGCGCCGTTCCTGGTGCAGGGCGCAGGTCGCGCTCCGCCTCGAACGATGGTTTCCGCAGATCCCCCTCGCCCTGGCCGTGGGGGTGCTGGGCATCCTCAACATACTGGACGGCCTGCCGCGGCTGAGCCGGTTTTTCCCGGAACTCAGCATCCTCGCTCCGGTGACGGTGCTGAGTCATTCGCCGGTGCTCAGGGTGCTTGGCGCGGTACCGGAACTGGTGGCCGGGGTCGTGCTCCTGTTCATGTCCATCGGCCTGCTCTTTCGTTCGCGCTTCTCTTGGGCCATCACCCTGCTGCTGGCGGCGGCCACGCTGGCCCTTTTATTGCACCACTACGGACTGGTGTGGAGCGGGATCGCCATTTTGAATGGGGTCATTCTGATCGGCCTGCTGCTCTTCCATCGCAGTTTTTCCCGTTCCAGCGTGGCTGCCGGGACCCTCTTTGCCGCCATATCCATCCTCCTGCTGCTAGGCTATGCGGTATTTGGCAGTTACGTGCTGGGAAAGGGATTTACTCCGCCCATCACCAATCTGGTCACGGCGCTGTATTTTTCCGTGGTGACCATGTCCACGGTGGGTTATGGTGATATTACGCCTCATAGCCAGGACGCCCGGCTCTTTGTGGTATCCATCATTATTCTGGGAATTACCGTCTTTGCGACCTCCATTTCCACCGTCATTGTGCCGCTGGTGAACGGCCGCATGAACCGGCTGCTCATGGGTGAAAAAAAGCCCATGAAACAAAATCACTATCTCATTATTGGTGATAACGCGCTGGCCAATAACACCTATCGGGAGCTGAAAGCGCGTCATTTGCCGGCCATTGTCCTGCTCCCCGGCCAGCCCCAAAGCATGTGGATGGACCCCGAGGATCTCCTGATGGGCGACGCCACAGAGGTTGAGGCGCTCAAAAAGGCCGGGGGCGGACAGGCCCTGGCCATCCTCGCCTTGCGTTTGGATGACAGTGAAAACGCCTTCATCGTCCTCGCCGCCAAGGAGTTGGGCGGCCGTGCGCGAACGGTGGCCGCGGTGAAGGACGGCAAAAATATGGAACGAATGCGGCGGGTGGAGCCGGACCTCATCATCGCCCCGGAGGTGTTGGGCGGCGAGCTGCTGGCCATGACCCTCAGCGGGGAGAGTTTGGACGGCGAGGCCATGATGAGCAGGATGTTCAGCACCAAGGCATGATCCCGGATGGCCAACAGCCTCTGTTTACCCAAGGGAAGGAACTATCGCCCGCCATGGGACTCTCAATTTTATTCCATAATGGCGATCTTCTTTGGGGATGGCCGCAACAGGCGGCTGTGGCGCCGCCTTCGCCGCAACAACAGGAGGTCAGCATGTCGATCTGGGATAAGTTGTCCCAAGGACTGGGCCAGGCGCTACATGGCCTCGCCCCCACGTCGCCCAGCCAGGAAGCCCTGGCGCGGCAGGAGAGCTGGACACGGGCGCTGGATAGAAAAACCCTCCCGGATTTTGTGCAGCGTCGTTTGCAGGAGACCGCTGCCGGCCGGCTGCCCTGGCTCACTACCGCCACACCGGCCGAACTGCTGCTGCAAAAGAGCCACGGCATTCGTCCCCTGGGCTTTGTTTCAGGGAATTGCTGGTATCACTTCGGCTATTCCTGGACCCAGGGGCATATTGACGGCTGGCACGGCGCCCTGGATCGCTTGCGTTCCGAGGCCTATCTGATGGGCGCCAATGCCGTGGTGGACGTGCAGATGCGGGTGCGCAAAGGCGAGGCGGATGACATGGACTACGCTGTTTCGGGTACCGCCATCCGCATCGACGCTTTGCCCGAGTCAAGCAACCCCCTCGTGGCCACCGTTTCCGCCGTGGAATTCGTGCGGCTGCTGGAAGGGGGCATGGTGCCGGTGGGCGTGGCCATCGGCGCCTATTACGACTGGTACCAGCCGCCCTATGGCCGGGCCCAGGGCGAGCGCTCCTGGTGGAACCAGGAACTCACCGACGTTTCGGCCTTCCAGCAGCAAGTCCGGCGGCGGGCGCTCTACGCCCTGGGCGAGGATGGCCAGCGCCTGGGCGGCTCGGTCCTCGCCCATACCCAGTTTACCCAGATGGCACGCCAGGAGGGCGACAGCGAAAACCCCGAGCGCTTCCTCTGCCGGCATATCGCCATAGGCACCGTCATCGACCATGACCGCCGGGCAGCGCCGGGCACTCCCGTACACCCCGTCTACTCCCTGCGCCAATCCCTCCTCACCGCATCTTCCCAGCAGAAAAGGCCGCTCGTATGACCGAACTCACCGAACACCTCGCTCCTCATGCCGTGGAACGCCTCAAAGGTCTGCGGGCCCAAGGCAGCCATGAAGGCATCTTTACTTCCGATCTTTCCGTCAACGAATTTGTCATGGTGCGCAAGGCCGGTTTTGAGCCCCTGGGGCTGGTGGTCGGCTCCTGCATCTACCACATGGGCATCCAGTATGGTCAATGGAGCCAGAACATGGAGATGGATGTCCTCTCCCAGGCCATGTATCAGGCCCGTGAGCTGGCCATGAGCCGCATGGAACAGGAAGCCATTCTGCTCCGGGCCGACGGCATTGTCGGTGTGCGCCTGGAAGTGAAACGCATGGAATGGGATCAGGAGATCCTGGAGTTCATGGCCATCGGTACCGCCATTGCCCACCGCGACGGCCAGGAAGGCTTCAAGGGGGTGGGCGGCAAGCCCTTCACCTCCGACCTTTCCGGACAGGATTTCTGGATGCTCCTGCAGGCCGGCTACCGACCCATGGAGATGGTCATGGGCTCCTGCGTCTACCATGTGGCGCATCAGGGATTCCTGAAGTCCATGGGCAACCTGGGTCGCAACACCGAACTGGAGCCCTTCACCCAGGCCATGTACGACGCCCGCGAACTGGCCATGGAGCGCATGCAGCATGAAGCCCAGGATGCCCAGGCCGACGGGATCACCGGCGTCAACCTGCATGAAGGCTCCCACAACTGGCAGCCCCACGTCATTGAATTCTTCGCCGTGGGCACCGCCGTCAAGGCCATGGAGCACGCCAATGACCTGGTGGACGCCCTGAGTCCGCAACTGGTCATTCCCGTCAACGATTGAACGCATAGAGAGGATTGTCATGTCGATCTTGAAACACGCTAGCGAAATCCTGGAAGCCCGGGTCAACCACTTTCTCAACAAGGCCGAAGACCCGGCCGAGACCCTGGATCTTTCCTATGAAAAGATGATTGAAAGCCTGCAGGACAGCAAACGCCATCTGGCCGACGTGGTCACCGAGCGGATTTCCCTGGAAAACCAGATGGCCCAGGCGCAAAAGGCGGCCGACAAGGCCGAGGCCGACGCCAAGATGGCCCTCGGCGCCCAGCGCGAGGACCTGGCCAAGGCCGCGCTGGCGGAAAAAGAGGCGGCGCTACAGAAAATCGCCTCCCTCCAGGCCGCCCACGACAATGTGGCGGTCCAAGCGCAAAAGCTCACCGACTACGAGCAAAAACTCCAGGAGCGCATCGAGCAGTTCCGTACCCAGAAAGAGGTCATGAAAAGCCAGATGGAGGCCGCCCAGTCCGAGATCAAGGTGGGCGAATCCATGACCGGCATTGGCGATGGTCTGGCGGACGCCGGTGATGCCCTGCGCCGCGCCCAGGACCGCACCGCCCAGATGCAGGCCAAGGCCCAGGCCATGGACGGCCTCATGGCGGCGGGCGTGCTCAATGATCCCCTGGATCAGCGCAGCCAGACCGACAAGGACCTGGACCAGTTGCGCGCCAGCAGCGGCGTGGATGCCGACCTGGCGCGCCTCAAGGCCGAGATGGCGGGCCAAGAGCCGAAAAACGCCGCAAAAGACGATGACAAAGCGGCCACCTAAGAGCTTTCGGCCATGAGCGCCGCCCTTGCCATCGCCCTCGTCGTCCTCGCCTTGCTCGGCCTGGGCATCGCCGCCATCTTCGTGCATCTAGCCTGGTGGCTGCTCGTCGCCGTTGGCGGGCTCTTTATTTACTTTATTCCGAGCATCGTTGCCGGCGCCCGACATCATGAGCATGTGCTGTGGGTCCTGGTACTCAATATTGCCCTGGGGTGGTCGGGCATCGCCTGGATTGTTTTGCTGATCTGGGCGATCCTGGGCAAATCGATATGGGCGAAGGATGCGGGAGCGTCGGGAAGATCATGAGCGAGGCATTTGACCTGCAAGCGGCCTGGATGCGCAAGTCCCAGGGAGACATCAAGGCCTTTTTCGAGGCCCTGGCGACTTCCCTGGAAGCGGGTTTCCCCGGCCAGGTGGAAGTGCACCGGAAAAAGGACGGCATCTTCTCCAAGACCAGTCATGTGGAGGGGATTTCCATCCGCACCCAGAACTTTCAGTTTCATCTGGAGCGGGAAGGCGCGGGCCTGCGCGCCATCCGCGCCAGGGAGGTGCGCGGGGTCGTGCTCAAGCGCGACGATCTGGCCATTGGCGAATGGCTGGAAAGCCTGACGACGGAACTGGCCGGCGTTTCCGGTGACCTGGTCAAGACCCGCGACGCGCTGCATGATTTTCTGATGTCGTGAGCCTGTTCACACCCTTCCCGGCGTTCGGGAGTTTTCGGGCCGGGCTAGCCGTACTGGCTGGCTACGGAAAAATCCCCCAGTTGCAGGCGCCGTAAACTGGCCAGGAAGGTGGCCGGGGACGAATTGGGTGCCAGCGGACCAATGCGGACCCGATAAAATGCTTGTCCGTGGCTGGTTACGGGCACCAGTACCGCCGTGCTGATCCCAAAATCGTTGAGGCGCCGACGCTCGCGATTGGCCTCATTCAGACTCATGAGCTGGGCCGTTTGCAGGAATAATGCCGGCGGCTGTGTCTGCACTGCCGGCAGGGGCCGGGGAGCCGGGATGGTGGCGGGCGGGGGCGGGCGTACCGGGATCATGCGGGGTTGCGCGGCGGGAGACGGCGCGGAGATCACCCGCTGGGCCACCGGCAATACTTCCGGCGGGGGTGGCGGCGGAAGCGCGGTGTTGCCGCTGGGGATGACCTGGACCTGCACTTCCGCCGTGCCTTGCCCGACCATCCCCAGAACCTGCGCGGCGCCATAGGAGAGGTCCATGATGCGCCCGGACACGAAAGGACCGCGATCGTCCACCAGCACCACGACGCTGCGGCCGTTGTCGAGGTTGGTCACCCGTGCGCAGCAGGGCAAGGGCAGTGTCCGGCTCGCCGCGGTCAGGGCCCGGGGGCGGAAGGCCGTACCCATGGCCGTGACGGTGCCCGACTCCCACCCATACCACGAGGCAATGCCGCGCCGGTCATAGCCGGTACTGCTGTGCATGGGGTAATAGCTTTGCCCATCAATCTGATAGGGTTGATTGTAGGCGGCGTGGAGATCGGCGGGCGGGGCGTAGCAATAGTCGTTGCCGGCGTAGCCGGAGGCCACACTGGCGGAACCGTAACCCGTGGCCACGGGCGCGACGTGGCTGGACATGCTGGCGCAACCCGATAGCGCCGCCGCCGCCACGGCAAAGGCACTGAGCTGGAACCAATGGAGATCAATGCGTGAGTGCATGGGCCTGCCATCCAATGAGCTTGGATCATTCTAGGGGATCTTTCGTCGAAACATCAAGCTCTGCGGTAGGTTAGCCGCATTCTTTCATCCTGGATCCAGCATTGCCGTTTTTAGCGTGAAATAACGATCAAAGGTCAAACCGCCAGCGGCGCACGCATCCCTGTAGGAGGGGGCCAGGCCCGCGACTACCCGTGCTGGCGCCTGGGAAGATCGCGACCATGGGCCGCTCCTACCGGTTGCGAGGATCATTTCATGATGAGGGGGTGCACCGGATGCATGTCCGTTAGGATTAAACAGGGCGGTTGGCGCCCGGATCCCGCACGGGGCCCATCAAGGACAGCCCTTCCTCGTAGCTGATCTCCGGAAATACCGCAGCATACCGCAGCGCGGCGTCGGCCATGCGATCCGTCTTGCCGGCGGTGTCCAGCTTTTTCAAGTCATTGCGTTCGATATAAAAAAGCTCCAATGTCTCGTTGTATACCGTTGCTTCATCAATGGGGAGTATATAGAACGAAACGCCTTCGTAGGTTACCTGATAGCGTTTGTTGAGATCGATATTATTGCAGAACAGGAAATATTTGCCACCAGGGACTAATACTCCTCGCAATGCGTCCACCAATGACTTGAGATAAGCAAAAGACAGGAGATAACAGGCGAGAAAGTCGATGCCGGGTTTGCCTTCCTCGGCAACGGCGATGGTCTGCGCGGCCACGATCTCCGGAGGGCGGGCCTCGTCAGCAATATTCGGTGCAAATTTCAATGCGATCTCGCCGCGAAAGCCGAACCTTCCGGGTTTTTTTGTCCAGTCCTTGAACACTGGATTCTGCAGGCGCTTAGCAGCATCCAGTTGGGCAAACGCAGTTTTTTCGATGGTGCTCATGTGGTTGCTATCCTTTGGCCATGATTAGTTGAATGCTAGCGAATTCCAGCCAGCATGTTCCAGCCGGCGGCGTCTTCGGGACCGAAACATTTGCCGTAGTCGTTGCAAACGCTACAGCTCGGCGCCTGGCAGAGGGATACCGCCGCCTGGTCGCAGAGTTGTTTGTAGAAAAATTTCTTCCATTTCATGTTGCCGCTATTCTTGGCATGGAGATCGGGAAAATGGCGGCGGAGCAAGGCACTCAGATCGTCGCGGCCGGTGAACCCCAGGTCTTGCCAGAGATGATCGTTCCCCATGCAGGCGCTGGCGATGAGGGAGGCAAACCATTCCTCTTCCTCTCCGGCCCCACCACGATGGTTGAGAAAAAGTTGGCGCAAATCGGCCGTCTCCTGCTCCCGTGGAGCGGCTCGGGTCTCCCCGTGTCCGCCGTAGCAGCGGCACAGAAAATGCTCACCGGCGGCAAGATGGAGATAGACCTTCATGCACTGGTCAAAGGGCTTGGCATCCAGGGCCTGGGGAAAATAGCGGTTCAGCAGATGGCGGAAGTCCGTAGGTGACAGGCCCAGGGCCGCGCCCAGGGCACCGGTCTGGCCTTGGGCGTGGAAACTGATGCTCAAGGCGAAAAGGCGGACATCCTCCGGGTCTTCCCGAGGGTCGCGACCTGCCATCAAATAATCGTAGATGGGTGAGGGCATTTCTTCCTCCTTGCCGGCTGGTGTCCTGGGCTAGGCGAGCAGCAGCTCGTTTTGGATGGCGGCGTGGGTATAGCAATCCTTGGGACACGCCCGCGAACAGGCCTCGCAACCGATGCACAGTTCCGGGTGCTCGATGGTCATCACTTTCCGCTCCGCCTCATCGTCGTCCGCCGCCACCATCTCCCCGTCTTCGCTGATGCCTTTCAGCAGCAGCACGCCCCGGCCGCAGGCGCGAAAGCAGCGCCCGCAGCCGATGCACTTTTCCTCGTTGAGCTGCTCCACAAAATGGGGCGTCCAGGTGAGCCCGCCCTTGGTACGTGCGGTAAGGGTGGTCATGGGCTTTATCCTCCCGCAAAGGCTGCCAGGCGCTCCCGGGCGGCCGCCAGCTCGCTGTACGCGGTATGCGTGTGCAAGGCGAGATCCATGATGTTTTCCCAGCCGATGGGGAGATCCTCGGCGAGGTCATGGAGATCCATTTTCAATCGTGTTGCCTGGGCATTCAGCTTTTTTATTTCTGCTTTCAGCGCCTCTTTCTCATCCATGATGGACTCCCAATGCCGGGTTTGTTCCTCTACAACCAGTTCCATTTCCAGTACGTTTGACATGACTGCGTCCTCCGTTCGATCGCGTCAATATCGCGCCACCGCGGGGAATTGTTCGATCATTTCCACGGCGGCACTCACCAGCTTGTCCCCTTCTTCGGCGAGCTTTTCCATGCTCGGGAAGCCGAAGCGATGCACATCCCGCAATTGCTTGTTCACCACAATGAGCCTGCCGGCTATGAGTACCATCCGGCCGAAGCCCTCATGACTCATCTTCATCATCGGCGCTACCATAATCCCTGTGCGCCGTTCCGTGGCCAGGCCAACGGCGTTGTAAAACAGCTCCACGCGCCATAATACCTCGGGGTCCGGATCGCCAATGATAGGCAATGCCTTGCGTTGCTCCTTATCGAGGATATACGGGGCCAATAACAATTCGTCCGACTTCTTTTCCCAGGCCCCATAGCTATCCTGGGCCCGCCACTGTTTGACCAGTTCACGGATGAAGGGCGATTCCATGGGGCTCGGCACGATGACAGCGGCATTTTCAGGCATGACTCATTTCCTCTTCATCGAAATTGAATTGACGCTCCTGCCCCTTGAGCAGCGCTTTGCGCAGCCAGGGCGGTGGGGCGTCGCGCAACACGACTTGCAATTTGTTCAGGATATCCGTGATGGACTCCGGTTCGTTGACCTTGATGGGATGCACCTTCATGGCAACGACCCGGGCAGCGCCGGATCCGCCGATGGCAGCGACATAGAGAATGGCGCAGTCCTTGATGGCGTCCAGCTTGGGTGCCAGCTTGTCCTCGTTGCCGTCTTCGGCCAGTTCGCCATCGAATTGAATGGCCTCCAGGAATTGATGTCCGTCCGGCGTGACTTCATAGATGGCGACATTTTTCGCCCAACCAAAGTGGGCATCGACCCTTTTCATATCCTGTGTAGCAAAGGCAATCTTCATAGCTCCTCCCTGGCGCGACCCTGGTTCCGCGGCGATCCCTTGACCACCGCTCCTAACCAACCGCAATTTGCGAACGTGCATGTTCTCCTCCTGGCAAGGGCCAACTCTCCGGATGGTGTTCATGGGCGTTGGCCATGAGCAGATTGCCCACCTCGAAAAGCAGATCCCGGGTGCCTCGATAACCCACCGTGAGCCGGTGAGCGGCCCCCAGGCGGTCGAAAACCGGCAAGCCCATGCGCAAAAACGGAATACCCAGGCGCTCGGCGGCCTGGCGGCCATGGGAGTGGGTGATGAGCAGATCGCAATCGGCGGCCCGTGCCTCCAGATCCTCCAGATCGCCGATCAGCACTTCTTGGCATGCCATCTGCTCCAGGAGCGGCGATTGGGTGGTGGTGACGGCCGTCACGACGAGCGCGCCCATTTCCGTCAGCCACGCCGCCAGGGTCCAGAGCAGGTCCGGCTCGGCGCCGATGGCGATGCGCTTGCCTCCAAAGTAGAAATGGCCGTCGAGCATGGCATCCATGAGTTGGCTGCGCTGGCGGCGATATTTCTCCGGAACCGGCGCACCACTCAGTTGGGCCAGGCAATCCAGTAGCTGATCGTTGGGCTCCAGTCCCGTCAGCCGTTCCAGGAGGATATAGGGCTGCCCGGTCTTGCGTGCCAGCGCCTCGGCGGCGGGACGCATCTGCTCGCCGATGGCGATGGTCAACTCCGCCTCGCCCATGGCGCGAATGTCGTCGAGGCCCGTCCCCCCGAGGGTATTGGGAGAGAAGTCGTCGGGAATATGGCCGTCCAGGGAGCCGGAGATGTCCGGCAGGAAGGTGGCTTGGAGCCCGAAGGCTGCCGCCATTTCCCGGAGTTCCTCGATATCCGCCACCGTCAGATGCGAACCCAAAAGGAAGTTGACCTGACCGGCGACCCTGGCGGCCGTGGGCTCCACCAGGGTATCCACCATATTCTGGACCGCCTTGCTCCAGCCATCCTGAAAGGCGTCCTTGAAATCCGGCGTGGAAACATAGACCACGGCAAGATCGCCCAATTCCGGGTGCGCCGACCGAAAAGATTTGAGATACCCGTCCACATCATCGCCTTTGGTCTCGGTGACGCCGGTGGAACAGATGCCGATGATGCGTGGATTGGCGCGTTTCTGGATGTTGAGAATGGCATTGCCGATATTGTCCAGGCCCCCCAGAACTGTGGCCACCTCATTCATGGCCGTGGTCTGCATGGGGATGGTTTCCCGGAAATGGCGCACGAAGAGCACCAGGCCGAAAGCCGTGCAGCCCTGGGAGCCGTGGAGCATGGGCATGCACTGGGCGAGGCCCAGGAAAGCCAGCGCGCCGCCGATGGGTTGGCTCATCTTGAGGGGATTGACGGTACAGGCCTTGTGACTGACGGTTACGGTAGCCATTGCGCCGCCTCCCGGGCGTCCCAGGGCGCCGCCTTGCGCAGTTGCGACCAGATGGGGTTGTAGAGCGCCTTGTCGATTTCCCGCACCAGGTCCACCATTCCTTCATAGCCGGCATAGGCATGATGTCTTTCCTGGTTGATGTCCAGCCAGGGAACCTTGGCCTTGAGGGCGACAAATTGCGAGCGGCCGCCGGAGAGCATGATGTCGGCCTGGGCCTCGCTGAGCATCTTGTACATCTCCCGCGGTGTCATGTCGTCAATCATGTGGGCGTCCTCGCCCATGATCTCCTTGATGCGTTCCTTGTCCTCCGCGGTGGATTTCTTGACGCTGGTGCCCACCACTTCCATGCCCACTTCCTGGAGGGCCGCGACCACGGACCAGGATTTCACGCCGCCGGTGATGAGCAGGACGCGCTTGCCGCGCAGACGCGGTTTATAGGCCGCCAGGCGCTCCCAGGCGCGCGCCTCCTCCCGTTGAATGAGGGCTTCCGTGCGCTTCAGCAGTTCGGCGGGGGCGCCGCGTTCCACCAGCAGCCGGGATATCTCCCGCAGCGACTCGCTGGTGTCGGAAATGCCGTAGAAGGAGCCCTCGAAAAACGGAATCTGGTAACGTTCTTCCATCTTGCGGGCGATATTGATCATTGCCTTGGAACACACCATCATGGCCGCCCGGGCGCGATGGGACTGGGCTATTTCATGGTATTTGGCATCGCCGCTGATGCAGGCCAGGATGCGGATGCCGAGGTGATCCAGCAGGGGCTTGACCTGCCAAAGTTCGCCGGAAAGGTTGTATTCGCCGATGATATTGATGTCATAGGGCGTAGTGCATTCCGGCTCCTCCGTACCGATGACATAATCGAGCAGCGCTTCGCCGGCCAGCTTGTTGCCGAGATTCTTGGCGCCGACAAAGCCGGGAGCGTTGACCGGAATGATGGGTTTGCCGAATTTGCTGGAGGCGGCCTTGCAGACCGCTTCGATATCGTCGCCGATCATCGCCGGGACGCAGGTCTGGTACACGAAAACCGCAGGAGGATCGTATTTATCAAGGATCTCTTTGATGGATTTGAACAGGTGTTTTTCGCCCCCGTAGACCACATCCAGTTCGTTGATGTCGGTGGTGAAACCGGTGCGGTAGAGGCGCGATCCCGAGGATTTGGCGCCGCGGTTGTCCCAGGAATTGCCCTCGCAGGCAATGGGGCCGTGGACCAGATGGGCGACGTCGGTGATGGGTTGCAGCGCAATCTTGGCGCCGTCGAAGGCGCATCCGCCTGCCGCCGCGCCAGGCTGCAACTGTTTGGCGCAGCCCTTTTTACGGTCCTTGTCGGACTTGGTCTGGTTCTTGGCGCAACCCGGTTCGTTGAAGACTTCCTGGATCTTGTTCTGCAACATGAAGCACCTCCCGGCACGTCAAAATGCCACAAAGAATTGATCGCTGTTTCCCACCATACACTGGCATGCCAAGCGCCAACGCGGGCCCTTCCATGCCGTGGAGTCATCGCCCTCGCCGGCAGGCAGAAACTTCCCCATCGCGCGCAGCGTTCCTTTTTCGAAGGGACTCAGGTGCCTATGCCGGATCACTCCCTGGGGGGTCACCTGCACCGCACAAGCCCCGCAAATCCCCTCCTGGCAATTGACCGGTAATGGGACATTGAAAATGCGCGCCATTTGCAAAAGAGAGATGGGCTGATGACTGCGACACAGGATCGACCAGTCGCCACCAATGCGCGGTGAAATGAATTGCACCTGTCCCATCTCTGCGCTCCT
>JABEBX010024184.1_pt1 | contig 50763 bp, 50 predicted proteins | sample 7245971 | NCBI WGS metagenome assembly JABEBX01 (sample SAMN14506365, study PRJNA622280) | hot springs metagenome | biome: hot spring [ENVO:00000051]|acidic hot spring [ENVO:00002120]; feature: spring [ENVO:00000027]|sediment [ENVO:00002007]; material: sediment environment [ENVO:01001048]... | reverse complement strand
CTATAGTAATCAGTTTGAGGCACTATTATTTTCCAGCGTTTCATGTTGAACAGGTCATGCCATAGTCCATTCCAGAAAAGAGCGTTGTAGACCATGCCATCTTTTCTCTGTATATATATCACTTTAGCATTTTCTTAAAATGTTGCTGGAAATTTGCTTAAAACTTTAGTTATATAATACCAGAGCTGGCGGTTTTGAATGCCGGTTTATAAGTCAATTTGTGATTTATACATGAATTCATGTTTCCAGGCTTATAGACCTACGGTAACGGTTATTTATAAAGTTCAACCTTTTGGTACCGGTGATTACCGGTTCAAATCAGACAGTCAACTTTTGTTAAATTTTTTTATTAAAATTTTTAAGCAATAAAAAATATATTTTTAATGTATAAAAAAATCGGAAACAATATATGTTAACTTACCTGAATCTGTATACGATTATCATAAATGTTCGGAGATTGGGACAGCGCCAGGTTAAGAATCATATTATTATATAGCATTGTTAATTTTTAGTTGATTTTCTTCCATTAATAAAGCAGAAAGCCTAATTTTTTAGGAGAGGTATGTTATCAGTATTTATATATGCAAATAAAATATAGATACGGTGATAGTATTGGAAGAGCTGTCTGCAAATGCTGAAAAAGTATATAATGCAATGAAATCACTTGGTGCGATTTCAGAAAGCAAGTTAAAAACTGCCGATGATATAATGAAAAAAGCTGGCGTTGGAAAATCTGTTATCAATGCCGGACTTCTTGAATTGACAAATAAAAAGATGGTTAAGAGAGTAGCAAGGCAGAAAAGTGCAGGATATTACATAAGTCAGTAATTGCTCTAAACCAATTAATAAGACTTATATACTTACATTATCTATAATAATAGGAATATGGCAACTCTTATACTTAATATCGATAGGGATAACGATTATGGTGAAAAAGCCGGTATTAAGGGACCGGTAACAGGATACGGCGAATGCTACAACGCAGCGCTTAAACTGGTTACTGTAGATCCAGAGGATTCTGATGCCAATGCATTATTTGGAACCATAAAACTTTATGAGGAACTCCAGGCAAGACAGGAAAAAGTAGAAATTGCCATGATAACCGGAGACGATGATGTTGGTGAAAAATCAGATGAAATATTATCAAGGCAACTTGATGATGTTTTATCAATGCAGCATTATGATGATTTAATACTTGTTTCTGACGGGGCAGAGGATGATTTTATTATACCAATTATCTCTTCAAGAATTAAAATACGTTATGTGAAGCATATACTTGTAAGACACAATGAAAATATAGAATCCTTATATTATTACATAATAAAGGGATTAAAGGATAAAAAAATAGCAAGAAAATTTACAATACCTGTTGGATTATTACTCTTAAGTTACGGAATATCATTATTAATATTTACAGTATATTATATGGTTCTGACAAAGTCATATGTTATTGACCCGGCAACAGGTGCTATAATGCTTGTTACAATAGTCCTTGGAGCATATTTTATTAGCAGGGCAATGGAAGTGAACAAGGCCATTATCCGGCTTGCGGCCGAAGTAAAAGAGTATTCACAGGAAGCAAGGATTTCATTACTTTCTTATATTGTTTCAATACTTATAATTGTAATAGGAATAACATACAGCTATGTCACTTCAATAAAATTTCCATTGCTCCCGAATAAGATTCTTATATTTTTAACAGTGCTTGTATGGTGGGTATTTGCTTCCTTTGTATCCAAGGAATTATTTGACGCCTTTGATCTTTATATAGACAGGTCACCGGGAATGTCAAGAATGTGGTATGGCATCACTTTTTCAATGGCTATAACGTTAATATTCTATGGGATGATAAATTATATAAGATTTATAGTGGGATATATTCCAATTACACGTATGCCGGTCTATGCCGGATTCATAGTGGCCGGAATTATAATAGCGCTCTCTGCATCTGCCATTCATAAATATTTCTACAGAATAAAGGAAAAAATTAAAAATACAATGGAGATAAAATGAATTTTGATGAATGGTTCCCAATTTATCTGGAAATTACCGATGAACTTGGAATAGACAGGAAGATGGATTATATTTCATCACTGAAACTATCGCGGTATATACACAGAGATATTAAATCATTATCGTCCTATTATGGCAGGAGGTTTTTTGTGATTGGAAATTCACATTCCATGAAAGACTCTTTGAGCATAATTTCAAACGGTAATGTTATAGTTGCCGATTCTGCGATAGATGTATATCTAAATTACATGCCGTATCCTGATATTATAGTTTCTGATCTTGATGGCAATATAAGTAAAATTATGGAATCATATGACAATGGAAGTAGTATATTTATACATGCCCACGGTGACAACATGGGAATGATTGAAAAATATGCTAAATATTTTAACAATGGATTTGCAACAACGCAGCATGTACCATTTAATCATATTTATAATTTTGGCGGTTTCTCAGACGGAGACAGAGCTGCATTTCTGGCCGATCATTTTTGTGCTGTTGAAATAATACTTCTGGGTTTTGATTTTAAAAATATAACTAAAAAGAAATATTACACAGACTATGATTTCGAGAGAAAAAAATTAAAGCTAAAATGGGCAAAATATTTACTTGAAAAACTTGCAGTTAAACGTGGTAAATCATTTTCAAATGGAGAAGTAATTGAAATATAAATAAATATCAGTCTTTTTCCGGTACAAATTTAGTATTATCATAAATAACTGCTTTATCATATAAATCTACAGAAAGACTGCTGTTTATATCCGCAGATGCTCCCATGATCTTCAATCTTGTTGAACCATGGCTGTTTATTATTCTATTTTTAAAATCTTCTATATCTATATCATGCCCCTCAAGTTTTTTCTGCATCATCTCTGCAAATATATAATCCTCATCTGATTTGCCATCAGGTCTGTTTGATACTACCAGAGAAATATCATTGTAATTTTTTATCGCATTGTAAGTTGCGGTGAAATTTATGAATGATGATGCATATATTTTTCCCGGGAATTCCCTTATTTTAAAAAGTACCTTTATTCCATTTGTTGAAGTAAAAAGAAATGTTTTACCTTTAAGGTCTGCGTTCATAACTACTGCAGGGGAATTTCCATATGTAAAACCCGGAATTCTCATGCCATATCTCTCACCGCTTGTTATATATTCCGGATTTTTTTCTTTCATTTTCCTGGTTTCTGTGATTGTCCTTACAGGTATAATGGATACTGCACCTTTATAGAACATTATCGGTATTGTTGTTGTGGCCCTGAAAATGTCAATGAGGACCTTTGTTGAATTGTCAAATTTTTTTTCTTTTCTCCCATCAATAATATTTACATTCATTCATATATAATATAAATTCTGTATAAGTTATTTTTTATTTTTTTTGATTAATTAAATATAAAAAATGGAAAATACATTAAAAAAATATACTATTATTAAATGAAGGTCTATGCTTAATTTCTATATGGTCTCATCCGGGAGCCGTGGCAATTCAACTATAATCTGGGATGAAAATGATCTTATTGTAATAGACTGTGGAATCACATTAAAAAAATTCATGGAAAAAACATCCAATTTTGATCTGAAAGAACTTGAAAAGTCCATATTTATAAGCCATGAGCATTCAGACCATTCATCGGGTGTGAGGACACTTTCGAAAAAAATAAGTGCAGATGTATACTCAAAGGAAAAAACATTAAGCAGACTTGGTTATGACAATGCATTTCCAATCAATGGCGAGGTAGCCGTGGGCAATTTTAGCATAATACCTGTAAGCATAAGGCATGATGCTGTGGACCCGGTAGCATACGTTGTTAAGAACCGCGGCATTAAAATTGCTGTTGTTTCCGACCTTGGAATTGTTGAAAGTGAACTTCTTGATGAAATTTATGGCGCAGATATTATAGCCCTTGAGGCAAATCACGACCTTAACATGCTTGCAACCGGCCCATATCCGGAGCATTTAAAAAATAGAATAAGAAGCAATTACGGCCATCTTTCGAATGAGCAGTCTGCCGAGGCAATTTATAATACAGCAACAGAAAAAACAAGAATTATACTCACGCATTTGAGTGAAAAGAATAATATGCCGGATATTGCTTTGTCTACAGTAAGAGATTACATGTTAAACCGCGGAAAGAAATTCAAGTCAATAGAATGTGCATCACAGGATTTTGGCAGTACACATTATGAATTATGAATAGAATTACAGGCTGATTCAATAACAAAATATACGATATATTTTATCATTGCAAAATAAGTTTTTATCCTTAAAATATGCAGTAGAACCATTTTACCATTATATTAATCACTTCTTAAAGCTATTTTCTGGCTCATACCAAGGTTTTTGTATTATTTTTATATCAATGGTAATGGAAGAATACGAACTTACTATAATAGGTGCAGGACCAACGGGTCTTTTTGCAACATTTCTGGCAGGTCTCAGGGATATAAAAAGTATCACACTGGAAGCGCTTGACTATACTGGCGGACAGATACCGGAATTATACCCTGAAAAGATGGTTTATGATGTCCAGGGAATACCGCGGATAAATGCAATGGATTTAAGAGATAAAATGTATGAGCAGGCAAAGATGTTCAACAGTGAAATAAAGCTTAGCAGCAAGGTTAGTGATATAATTCCTGATAACGGTGAATTTATAATAGAAGTAAACGGTGAGAAGTTATACAGGAGCAGGAGCGTACTGGTATGTACTGGAATAGGTGATTTTACACCCAAGAAAATCGGCTGCCCCGGGGAAGATAAGTTTACAGGCAAAGGAGTCGAATATACTGTAAAAGATACAAACAAATTTACAGGGAAAACAGTTGCAATAGTGGGCGGCGGTGATTCAGCACTGGATTACGCAAATGAACTTTCAGAGACTGCAAAGCTTGTTTATGTATTGCACCACAGCGAGAAATTCAAGGCAGCCGAAAAAACTCTTGACTCTATAAAGAGCAATAAAAAAATCAATCTTATGATGAATACATCCGTAATAGAAATATCCGGTAATGATTCCATTGAAAAAATTACATTCAGAAACGAAGTTGACAAAACAACCGGACGCCTTAATGTTGACAGCCTTATAGTTGCCATCGGTCATATTGGAAAGGCAAATGTGTTTAAATCAGTTAACCTTGAAACAAATAAAGCAGGGAGGTCAATACTTGTAAATGATAATTATGAGACCAATGTTAAAGGTATCTTTGCAGTTGGCGATGGCGCAACAGTGGAAAACGAGCCAATACATCCATTAATAGCTGTGGACGGTGGAAACGCCTATATAGCCATTAATTTTATCAAAAAATATCTTTCACCGGAATCAACAATATTTGGCGGCCACAGCTCAAGTCTCAATCTTTAAATACTAACATGGCAATTAGCCATGGATGGACGTAACAGGTGCAATTGAAAAATTGAAACACGACGGGGCAAAGAAAATCATGCTTCAGATACCTGACGGTTTGAAGCCCCATGCATTTGATATATTTAATAAATTTGCCGCTAATTTTAATGTAGTAATTAGCTCACAGCCATTTTATGGTGCATGCGACATAGGCAATATGGAAGTATACCACGATGTGGATTGCATAGTCCAGTTCGGCCATTCAATAATACCCAATATTAAATATACAAAACCAGTAATTTTCATTGAATATTTTTATAAGGAAATAGATCTGGATGATTCTGTTTTTGATTACCTTAAAGAAAATAACATAAAAAAAATAGGTCTTTTATCATCTGTTCAATATTACAATGAAATGAACTATGTATCTAAAAAATTGAATTCTCTGGGCTATGAAGTATTGATAGGCAAAAATGACGGAAGACTTAATTACCCGGGGCAGGTCCTGGGATGCAATTTCAGTTCTGCACATTCAATATCAAATAAAGTTGATGCTTACCTGCTTGTAAGTACAGGAATGTTTCATGGAATCGGTGCACAGCTGTCAACACAGAAACCTGTATATTTACTGGACTTAAACAGTAGCAGAATTACTAACATACAAAGCTATACAGATGCATTTCTGAGAAAGCGTTATGCAAAAATAGAGGGCGCACTGGATGCCAGAAAATTTGCCATAGTCATTGACACAAAGATAGGGCAGTACAGGAAAAAACTTGCAGAAAACATTTATAATAAAGTAAAACAGGCTGGAAAAGATGCGATAATTGTCACTTCAGACAATGTTTCCCCCTCTGATTTTGAAAATTTAATGTGTGATGCGGTTATATTTACAGGATGCCCGAGAGTTTCCATTGACGATGGCGATAAATTTAAAATGCCTGTACTTACGCCAATAGAATTCGAGCAATTATTCGGTTATAAAAACAATTCCAGATATATCATGGATGAAATAGTGGGTGTTGATCCTATTCTCCAATGAGATAATTGTTTCCATGACCTGTTATTGTACAGAAAACCTCATCATATTTTTCATGGTGTTTTTTCATTACAACTGGCCTGTAGTTCTCATCACGCCCCACTACAGTACCGTTTTTTCCACTCTCTGTAACAATAACCTTTTCCTCTCTGCCTGTATATGAGTCCAGCTTTTTTTCCATAATGGACTCATGAAGTTCTATAATCATGGACGACCATTTCTTTAAAAGATTTGAATTAAGTGGAACTCTGTTATAATCTTTAGTATATGGCCTGGGCGAAAAACGCGTAACGTTTATTATATCGGGTTCATACTTTTCCAAAAAATTAAGTGTTTTTTCAAAGCCCTCTTCTGAATCATTGTAATAACCGAGTATTATATCAGTTGCCATGGTCATATCCTTATATGCATCTCTAAAAGCTTTCCATACAGTTCCGGCCTCTTCTGCTGTATATTCACGGTTCATTGCCTCAAGTACATTATCATCTGCACTCTGAACAGGCAAATGTATAAACTTGAATACTTTATTATTATCAAACGATTGAATTAATTTTTGTAATATATCGAAACTGTTTCTTGGTTCCATCATTCCAACTCTAAGATAGAAATTATCATTTATGGATGTTATACTGTTTATGAGTGCAGCAAGATCTGTATTTATATCCTTTCCATACGCCGCAGTATCCAGCGATGATATTCTTATTTCTTTTATGCCGCGATCCAGTTCCATCTTAATCTGGTTAACAATCTTATCGACAGGCCTGGAAAGGAGGCGTCCCCTTGCAATATGCGATATGCAGAAGTTGCAGCTGCCCGTGCATCCCTGGTTAATTGGTATGCCATCATAGATGTCGCTTTTAATTTCTATATCATCAAGAGAACCCCTGTAAAAGTCCCTGAATTCTTTTGGCTGAATTACTTCTATATTATCAGATTCTATTGTATTTCCGTTTACTGTGGAAAGGCAGCCAAGAACCCTAACTTTCGATGATTGCGACAGACCTGAAATTCTCTTCAGCATATGCTCTTCTGTATGTTTAATGACAACACATGTTCCTATCACACTCATATCCGCTTCTTCGGGTGTATCAACGAGTTGATTGCCCTCATTTAATAATTTGTTTAAATATAATGATGATTCGGACTTTTGTAATGTGCATCCGTATGATTCGAAATATATTTTCATACTTTTTAATTGCATTTACATTAATAACCATTTTTATAATTTCATCATGGGAATAATATATTCCAGAATATATCAGATTCATGTATATTTTTATACATATTAATTTCACATTTCGTTATATTCAAATTTTATCTATTAATAAAACATTGAAAAAAGTTATATATTGCTTTAAAATATAATTTTATGACGGAAGAAAATAACGGACAAAAATCTGGCAGCAGCAATAATTATGAATGTGATTTATCGGTAAGATGGGGAAATATAGACCCTTCAATACTCCCATTTGATGAACTTGATAAAGAGATTATGTGTTTTTTGAGATATAATGCACGTATGTCCAATGCAGAAATTGCAAAGATGCTTAACACAAGTGAGGCCACGGTTAGAAGAAGAATAAATGAGCTTGTAAAGAGAAAGATAATCACAGGTTTTTCCGCTCTTGTTGATCTCCATGCTATAGAAAACAGCATTAAAGTATGCATCAGAATTGATGTAGAGGGAGACAAATTGGATTCGATAGCAACATCACTTTCTGCAAATCCAAACATACTTTCATTATACCGGAGGAGGGGGCAGAACCAGTTGCTATTGCAGGGTTTATTCTTAAATCTCGAAGCAATACAGGAATTTGAGGACAGTCTTGCGAGGCGTGACGGAATTGTAAAATATGATACAATGGTGGTTTCAAAGGCATTTAAAAAAGATCCGTGGGTTGGAATTTAATTAATGTAAAAAGTTTTAATTAATTTAAGAAGTTAAATATTTCATTATATTTCTTTTCATCTATCTTTCCTGTTGCAAGTACAAGGTCTTTAATGCTTTTCCCTGTATCCAGAGATTCCTCCACAATTTTTGCCATTGTATCATAGCCAAGAATGGGGTTTAACAGTGCGGCCGAACCAAAGCTTCTTTCTATATTTTCCTTTATTTTGTTCTTATCAGGTTTTAATCCTTCTATTGCTTTTTCATCAAGCATTTTTATTCCACTGGCAAGCCTCTCAATAGATTTTGAAATCTCGTAATCTATATGTGGCATCATAACATTGAGCTCAAGCTGCCCTGCCTTTACCGAGAGATTTACAGCCTGCTGTGACCCAATAATAGAATGGCATATCATATTCATTGCCTCTGCTATTGAAGGGTTTATTTTTCCGGGCATGATGGAAGAGCCCTGCTGAACAGCGGGAAGCACTATTTCATGAAGTCCGGCACCCGGTCCGGAATATAATAGCCTTAAATCATCCGATATCTTGCTCAAATCCAGGGCCATATCGGAAAGTGCATTCATTACTCTTGAAAAATCAGTCATGAACTGCATTATACCCATAAGATTGTCACCTGTTCTGAAATTAAAGCCCGTCTCTTCAGAAATCTTTTCCACAGCATATTCCTTGTAATGTTCCGGAGTGTTTGCACCGTTCCCAACCGCAGTTCCGCCGATGTTTAGTTCAAGTATGTAATCAAGTGCGTTTTTATATTCCTTTAAATCCCTCTCAACTGCAAATGCATATGCATTGAACTCATCTCCAAGTGTTACCCTGACTGCATCCTGGAGATGCGTCCTTCCGGTTTTATATATATTTTTAAATTCATTGTATTTTTTCTTCATTGATGATATAAGATTTTCTGTATTTTTGATTAATTTTAAGGATTTAAGCATAATGCTCACACGCATCATTGTGGGATAAATATCATTCGTTGACTGGCTCATATTTATAATATCGTTTGGATGTACATACTTGTATTCACCTTTTTTATGATGCATTGATTCAAGTACAATATTTGCAAGAATCTCATTTGTATTCATATTAAACGATGTCCCGGCTCCTGCCTGGAACACATCCACAACGAACTGGTCATCAAATTTCCCATCAATAAGTATATCACATGCACCGCTTATATGTTCATATATATCTTTCTGCATTTTTCCTGCTTTATAATTCGCATATGCCGCTGCTTTTTTAACTATTGCCATGGCCTTTATATGCTCTCTGTCTCTGGATTTTATTCCTGATATATCAAAATTATTTTTTGCCCTGAATGTATTTATTCCATAGTAAATATCGTCATCAATTTCCACATTTCCAATAACATCAGTTTCTGTTCTCATACCAATCAATGCAATATAACTATAAAAATATTTTAATTAAGAGGAATTTATTCAAAAAAATATGTTAATTTTCTGTACATCTGCAAAAAATTAAATCCTTGTATGCATCCTGATTTATGCACATAGAAATTAAGAACGGTGTTATGGAGATTCCGGACAACCTTTCTATTGGCTATATTGATGGCGATGGCATAGGCCCTGAAATTACAGAGGCAATGATTAAAGTAATAAACAGTTCACTTGAACTGGCATATTCCGGTGCAAAATCAATTGAATGGATAAAGATTCCGGCAGGAAAGGAATCATTTTTAAAATCCGGCAAGTATTTGCCTGAAGAATCGCTGGAATCCATAAGAAAACTTGTTATAACAATGAAATCCACATTAAATATATTACCGGATAAAAGGGATATTAACATGCTTCTACGAAAGAGGCTTGGACTTTATTCTAATGTAAGAGTGATAAAATATCTTCCGGGGATAGAAATATCGGTTAATTCATTTAAAAAATTGAATATTACAGTTTTCAGGGATTCAATAAACACATCACACATTTTTTACCATTCTTCTGAAAGCACAGATGATCTTCTTGGCTTTTTATCTGAAAATTATGACATGAAAATAACACCGGATTCAAGCATATTTATGGTGAGCCAGAGCAGATACAGGACAGAAAAGGTGGTAAGACTTGCAGCAGAATACTATAAACGCAATGGGAGCAAAAAAATCACAGTTCTTGACAATCCATCCAATCCGGAATTTGTTGAATGGTGCCTTGGTGAGTTACAAAAGCATGATAATGTAAATTTTGAAGCAATAGGGATAAACAGATTCATGAAAAAATTATTGACGGAACCGGAATCCTTTGATATTATAATACTTGATAATATAGTTAATAAAATCATAGTCGATTACATTGCATACGCAATTAACATAGAATACGGTGCAAGCATCGGCGACGACTGCGCACTTTTTGAGGCAGTTCAGAATTCTATGCCTTCAGCCGGCGGATATGATGTCGCAGACCCCCTTTCATTCATACTTTCAGGTTCCATGATGCTTAAATACATAGGCTGGAAAGATGCAGGTGAAATAATAGAGAATGCAGTTGTAAGTTCATTTCTTGACAATAAAATACCGGGTGACCTTACATTCAGAGAGGACATAAATCCTGTTAAATGCTCAGAGTTTTCTGATGAATTAATTAAAAGAATGAAACCGCTATAACCTGATCCCTGAGTGTTGTTGCCTGCTGAAACGTTAATGGTCATTATCAATGCGGTGTTATTCTGTGACAATAGCATTATTTTGAATGAACCCGGCCTTTCTGCTAAAAGATGCAGTGTCATGTTAGCGGATAGTTTATGCTGAATCATACTTTTATCTATTAAGGTTCCAAACATATTTTCACCCACAATTGGAATTTCCAATTCGTTTGTTCTATTCTGGATCATAAATATCTGGTATATGCCTGCATTTCCAGAAAGAGAAACTATTGAAGGAGATGGACCGATTGCATTGACGCTTTGATTTATTGAAATATTAAACATCTTTCCGGCTGTAACATTTATTTCATTTATGCTCTTATTATTAATCTTAATTCCTGACAATGGTTTAACAAAATAAACTGTAATATCATTACTGCACTCCTTCCTGCCCATAAACACACTTATATCGTATGTTTTGTTGCCGCTGTAGTTTCTATGCGCGGTATAAATTTCTATATTATATATTGATGCTGTTCTGTTTAAAATATGTACGCCCTTAACAGATAAGTTTCCCGGTGTCACACTGAATCTTGGCACTGTTCCCGAAGGGTCATTTACCGTTATATTAACAGTTATATTTGCCGGATCTGTGCTGTTGACCATAAAACTGTTATTAGAAGGAACAGAACTTACTGTTTCATTACTGTGAAAATGAACCGGTGCAAAACCAAGTACAACAATTATTAAAACAACAGCAGCAGCATATCTAATAGATTTAGATGGCGGGCTTATATTATTCATGGGCTGTGAACCTTTTATTCCAAGAATTAAACTGACAGCAACCAGTATGATTAATTCAGGATATATAATTGAGGCAAGGAGAAGTACTGCAGTTGATGCATAGGATATATACTTAAATTTCCTTCCCATCAGGCCGGTAAATACAAGTCCCCCATCAAGAAAACCAAGAGGGATGCCATTAATCGCAGTTGTAATTAAACCTGTGTATCCTGCAAGTACCAGCGGGTTCGGTGCTACAGGGTTGTATATTATACGGTCGAGTATATATTTATATATCAGAGGAAATCCAAGTGCATTTATTGGTGATTTTAAAAGTGAACTATATGTAACATTTGATGGGATAATAAGAGAACCAAGTATTATAATAAACAAAGATGAAAAGAAACCAAAAAATAATGAGTAACTCCCTGCTTTCATAAGCGAGGAAGAACTTTTATATTTATTATTATTTGAATTTAACATACCAAGAGTGCCAAGACCGGGTGATGGCAAAAATATTGGGAAATTATATTCTGTTCCTGTACCTCTCAATGCAATGAGTTTGCCCAATTCTCTTACGAAAAGAATAACAAAAACAGGCATTGTATATAACAGGGCACCATATTCCATATCATTTATTGTGCTTCCTCCATAATAAGCATTATAATATACATAACCGGTGTATAATACAAGAAATAATGTTGCAAGAAACATTGCAAGTCTGAGATATTTACGGCTACTGCCAATGCCGTGATTCCATATAACTATAATTTCTTTATCCGGTATATCGTTTGTAAATGCAGTGGCACCAATTTTATCAAGTGCATCTGAAAGCATGGAAAATTTCTGTTCATTCCCAATATCATTTATATGAAAAATAATTGAATATTCGGAAGTATCTATGCCGGAATAGCTGTAAAACCTGTCAACTATACCCTCTATGATTTCAGAATCTCTCATATTCTCATATGAACTAAAATCTCCTTTATTAACTTTTCACTGACATGACTGCTTAAAACGCCTGAATATATTTTTTTATTGTGCATAGTTTCAGAAATATTTACCCCCTCTTTCTTAAGTGAATCAATGATATAATTTACAATATCATCTGCTGAGATTAAATAAATATATTTTTCTGAATTTATAATTATTTGCCTTCCGGATTTTTTGAAGAGCCCTGCAAGCAGTAAATTTAATTCAGCATCGTTTGATTCAGTTATATAAAGGCTTACCCCATTAACATTTAATGGCGATTCTACAATGGCCTGGATTTTTTCCTTCATATATTTATCAAGCAATTTTTTTAATTCTATATTTTCTGCCATAACATGGCTGGAATAGTTCAATATTTCTGATTCCTCAACCTTCATAAACTCCTGCTGTCCTGTAACGGTATCATATAAGTGCTGTGCATAGCGGAGACCGGCAGGACCCGCAGAAAATGTAATTCTCTGTATTCCTTCCTGAAGCATATCTGCCTTCATAATTTTAATAAAGCCGATCTCGCCTGTACTGTTTAGATGCGTACCGCCGCATCCCTCAGAATCTATACCGTCAACAGTTACAACCCTTATTTTAGGTGAAACGGGGACTCCACCCTCGAATAGCCTGAAACCGTATTTCTCTATTGCATTATTCCAGTTCATGTTTAATACTGTAATTTTTCTGTTTTCTTCTATGGCTTTTAAACACATATTTTCAATATTTTTTATATCATCAGGAGTTATCTTTTTATAGTGTGTTATATCTAATCTGGATTCATTAATATCTTTCTGCACTCCGCTCTGCCAGACATGTTCACCAAAATACTCTCTCAATATTCCGAGAAGAAGATGTGTAGCAGAATGGTGTATCATAAGCTGCCTTCTTCTTTCATAATCTATATAGCCCTTAACCCTCGCACCCTGTTTTATATCTCCATCTATAGAATGGACTATTGCATTTTTATATCTATGTACAGAATTGACATTTATCTTTTTGTTGCCGGCAATAAAATAGCCAAGGTCATATGGCTGGCCACCTCCTTCAGGATAAAAAGCGGTCTGGTTTGTAATTATATTTCCGGGGTCAGAATAAAGTACAATAGCAGTAAACTCCTTAATATCTGTATTATCATAATATAAAGGCCTTGTTGTTATATCCGGATATTTATCCTCCTCTGCATATTTAATTTTTATTTTTTCATGTTTTGAAATAAGTTTTTCATGGAAATCATCCGGTATGTATAATTCCTTTCCTGTAATTCTGTTAAATGTTTCCGAAATAAGGTCCTCATTGAGACCATCGGATTCATATAGTTTAGCAATATCGGAATTGCTTAGCGTACCGTTCTTAATATACCTCCTTACACGTGATTCTGCATTTTTATTTACATCTATATATTTTCCTATTTCGATATTTATTATATCCGAGATAAATTTTATATCAAAATTTTTTATGAGATTTTGGAACTCTTCATATTGAAATTTCAATATATCCAGAAAGCTATTTTTAAACGACAATTCGTCAATAAATTTTAATGACCTTCTTATAAGCATTCTTGCAAGATATCCCACTTTTACATTGGAAGGTATAACATAATCGGAGAACATTAAAAGTAAAGTTTTTGAATGGTCTGCAAGGGAATAGGCATCCCTTATCATTTTAAGTTCATTCATGAACTTTTTATCAAAAGAAAGGCCATTTTCCACCATATACGATCTAAGTTTTTCCAGGAGTAACGATTCATTATATGGTTCAATCTCCGCAGAAATCTCCGATATCTTTTGAACTATTTGCGGATTTACAACAGAAGCATTAGAATTATTTATTATATATTTTATTGTGTTGCCGAAAATTGAATCATAAACTGTGGGTGTTGCCTGAGACAACCAGACGAGCCTCTCAAGGCCATAACCGGTATCAACTATCTTCATTGGCATAGCAGAGTATTTTGTTCCTTCTATGGTAATATCACCGTTTATATCCTCCTTTAAATCCATGAATACAAGTGTAGCTACTTCAAGGCCTGATACAAATACTTCCACTGCATTGCCGGCATTGCCGCCTCCAAACCACGGTTTTTCCTTGTAAGTTATTAAATCATTTTTTACAGCAAGTTTTTCAGTTAAAAAAAGGTAAGAATATCTTATTGTCTCATTTTTCCAGTAAATAAATTTATCTTCGTAATTAAATGAATCATGGCAAAGCATTTCAAAGGACGTTAAATGCCTGCCAGTTTTACCTACAAGGTCAAGGTCCAGCATCCTTATGGACGGCTGCGACATTACTATGGGATTTCCGGGTGGCGGCACCATTCCCGATGTAACCTGCGGTTGAAAATCATATATCGAGGCATTTACAAGTAAAACGTCACTTCTCCATCTCGGCACAACAGGATATGGTTCCAGAAATTTATGTTTAAACAAATTATCATTACTGAAAAATTCTATAAATTCATTTCTCATTTCATCCAGTGTGTATTTTTTTTTCACAGGTGAATTATTAATAAATGAATATCCATCGCATGCAGGGTCGCCGCACGTTTCCCTTTTATCATCCAGTGTCCAGTAAAAGGATTCGCATTTGATGCATTGCTTTCTCCGGAAATTATTATCTTTGAAAAAGTCTATGTTAAATTCACTTTCTACCATTGTACATAAAATACAAATTAATAAATAAAGATAATCACATTTATCATTTTATTTATACAGGTTGTTATACCATTTTATAAATAATATTTATATCCTTTTTTTATATTATAATATATGGTTGAAGAATTCGAGAGGCCTACATGGGACCAGTACTTTATGAGAATGGCTTATCTTGCAGCTTCCAGATCAAACTGTACAAGAAGGAAAGTAGGGGCCGTCATTGTAAGGGATAATAATGTTCTTGCAACAGGCTACAACGGCCCGCCGGCCGGTGCAATTAACTGTGATATTGTTGGATGCATAAGAGATGAAATGAATATACCATCCGGCGAGAGACATGAACTGTGCCGCGGTCTTCATGCCGAGCAGAATGCAATAATACAGGGTGCAATAAACGGTGTATCCATTAGGAATTCAAAGATATATGTAACAACACATCCATGTGTTGTGTGTTCAAAAATGTTAATGAATTCACAAATAAAAGAGATTATCTATGCAGAGGGTTATCCCGATGACCTTGCAGAATTGATGCTTCTTGAAAGCGATATAAAAATAAGGCGTTTCACCATTCCGGACCCAGAGATTGAGTCAATGATAGGGACTATTTATAACCATAAAAGTGGAGAGGATTAATTTTTATTATAAATTTTTTATATTTCTATTAAATAAAAGTAAGCTTTTTATAGTTGTTATAGATATACAGTTAACAACTAAAGGTTGTTAACTAAGGTGATATATATGAATGGAAAAAGAAACAACGACTGGGATGATATATTTAACGACATGTACGATGAGTTTGGCCTGGATATGAGAAAGGTAAACAGTGAAATTGCCAGATTCTGGGAATCCATGACAAAAGGAGAGGGAAGCAGTAAAGTTCTCGGTCCCTATGTATATGGTTTCAGCTATAAAGTTGGACCTGACGGAAAACCTGTATTCCAGGAATTTGGCAACGTACCCAAAAATGCTATTGGAGAACATTCTGAGGCTACTGAAGGTTTTAGAGAACCATTAACTGATATTAATGAAGACCGTGAAAACATATACATAACATACGAACTTCCCGGAGTAGAAAAATCTGACATAAAATTAACTGTAAACGAGGGCAGCATAGAGCTCAAAGTTGAAAAAGGATCCAGGAAATATTACAAGAATATAGACTTTTCAGTACCGGTTGATATGGACAGCGTTGTGGCAAAATTTACAAATGGTGTTCTTGATTTAACAATCAAGAAACTTCAGGGTAAAAACAGCGGTAAGTCCATAAAAATAGATTAAAATAATTTTTTATTTTTTATTTTCAACGGTGATTATACATGGATGACGATTTATGGAATATTTTAATGGCACTGGAAAACAGTACAAGGCGGGAAATGCTCAGGACGCTTGCCAACTCCGACTCATACGGACTGGAATTAAGTAAAATGATAGGTGTGTCGCAGCAGGCAATAAATAAACAGCTTGATATACTTGAAAAACTCGGTTTTATATCCACAGGAGGAAGCATACCGTCCACCATGGGCCCTCCAAGAAAAATTTACAGGCCAACAGGATTTTCAACTATAATCATCGACTATTCGAAGAATTTTATCAGCATCAAAAAAACAGAAATAAGTTACGATCCAAAGGATATATCGAGTACAGGCCATGATTTAATTGCCGGACTTAAAGAAATAAACTCAGAAATAATTAAGACCGAAAGGGAGAGAAATAAGTTAATTATAGAAAAGGACACTATTACAGGAAAATTAAAAGAAAAAGCAGCACGTTACGATCCATTTTACAGGAATATATTAAATAATTATATCGAAACACTGGACACAGCAAAAGCATCGGAAAGAACAGGCATACCTGAAACTGTAATAGAAGATATCGTGGAAAAATACTTATTATCTTAAATTCCAAAATAAATTTTTAAATAGCATTTAAGTATACAAATTACATGAAAGTATCATTTAAATTCGATGACAATGTTGGTTTCGTCTCAGATGATAATAAATATGAGATAAAATTTAAAAATTCTATTGTGAACAATGATAATTACCATTCACCCACCGAGCTTTTATTAATGGCAATGGGTGGATGCACAAGTGATGATGTTTTAAATATATTAAAGAAAATGAAGGAGGATGTTAAAAGTTACAGATGTGAAATTACCGGAGAGAAGATGGAAACAGATCCAAAAATATTGAAGTTCGCAGAGATACATTACATAATAGAGGGAAATGTAAATCCCGAATCTGTAAAAAAGGCTATTAATCTTTCACTTGAAAAATACTGTTCTGTCTCAATAACAGTAAAGAGATCCGGTGTGCCTGTATCATCATATTTTACAATTAATGGAAAGGATTTTCACTGATTTTTAAGTCCGTTTCCGGTCAGGACCAGAAGGGATTTTCCATTAAATTGCTTCTTTTGGAAAGCAGCAAATACAGTTGCAGAGCTGTATTCTGTATATATCCCTTTTAATGCAAGGTCGTTTCTGGCCTTTATAATTTCATCCTCACTTACAGAAATACAATTATTTCCCTCTTTCATGATTTTTATCATATTTTTTATAAGTACAGGTTTTTTTGCCACAAGTGCATCAGCTATTGATGATTTATTATTTTCTGCATCGTATTTTATGCCATTTGCTTCAGAGCATAAAGGAGAGATTATTTCAGGCTGAACTGCTATTATTTTTGGGACATTTTCAATCTCACCGGACGCTTCAAGATGTTTTAAACCGGAATAAAGGCCTGACATTAACGTACCGGCCGATACCGGAACAAATATATTATCAGGCATGCTTTCAAACTGCTTGAATATTTCATATGCAAGTGTTCTGATGCCATCCCTGAATTCCGGGTTCAGTATATGTGATGCATATATGCCTGATGCATTTTCGGCTGCCTTCTGTACATCATCTCTTGTTCCCTTTATCTTTATAATATTTGCTCCATATGAAGCGATCTGTTTTAATTTGCCTTCACCTGCATTCTCAGGAACAAAGATATTAGCTTTGAATCCAGCTGCGGCAGCGTAGGCAGCTATTGATGCACCTGCATTTCCCGATGAATCCTCATTAACGGATTCTATCTTCTTATAGTTCGATATTAAATAAGAGATAAGATTTTTTGTTCCCCTGTCTTTGTATGAATATGTCGGTGAAAAGTAATCCAGCTTGAAGAATAAATTTTCATTTAATTTTAACACCGGAGTTGTAACCTCGCCAAGACTTATCCAGTTTTTAATATATGGGAAATTATCCTTTATATTATCTTTATATTTTATATCCGGAATTATTTCAAATGGTTCATTGCATACAGAACATCTTAACTCCATTGATTTTCTTTGATGGCCGTTAATGCATAATACTTTCATAATCTAATAACGCATGAATGAATAAATATATTATCACGTACTCTGTTTATTAGTTATAATTTTGATGTTATTCAATATGCTTCTCTCTGACTTTAATTGGTCCGTATATTGAATAGCCTTTATATAATTTGGGGCTGCCCCATATAATTGAATGAATATGCATAAATATCGTATTAAGGAATATATTACTTTAAATTCAGTGAGCTTGTGACTAACGGTTCATATAACCCCCACTGGTATCGTAATTGCAAAGGTACGCACCCTCCTCTCCATATGCCTCCGGAACTTGGAGGAATCAGACTTTTTCGAAACTACTCCCCACTTTAATATATATCGAAGGAGAATTTTTAGATTCGGCATATACTACCAGAACAATATAATCCGCTAATAGTGCTATACCTATAGCGTCAAAAACAGTAAAAATACGGAAGCCGAAATACCTAAAACTGTATATACCCTGCCGTACCACTATTTATTACCTCCCTAAAAACCCAACCAATTTAGCAGCTGTAAAATCTCCAGTGGGTCAGTAGCAACTCTCGATACCGCCATAACAGCTTTATAATGGCTACCAGATTTCCAATGTATTAAAGAACTGTAAGGAAGAGTACCATCTGCAGAAGGAAGCTGTGCTATTTCAGGAACCCTTTTTTATGGTTTACTGTGTTGTCACTAAATTTGTCAAACATAAAATGTATTATGAGATTATCACCGGAAATTCAGACATAACACTTTCCATAGTTATTTTCCGCAGATACATTGTTTCCCATTTTCATTCCCAGTTTCTGTGGATTCAAAGTTAAAACTTCATTTATTTTAAAATACTCTTTACCGTTCATTATTACATTTTTATAATCTTCGCTTTTAACTGTTATATCTTTTGAATAACTGTTTTTGGAGTCAACGGCATTAATGTTAGCCGGGGAAACTGTATTATTACTTTGCTTTGCAATTCCTGTAAAGCTCAGGACTACTATAAGGACAACTATCAAAAGACACCGGTAATTGCAATAGCTCTCCTTTTATTCATAAATTAATTTTTATATCACACATTCTGTACTTATATTGTAGATATTTACCAGTTCAGTTGATGATACTCCCTTCTCTTGGTTTAACATCTATATTTATATCATAATTATGTTTAAATAGGAACTCAATTCGGATATTATAGATATAAAAATAAGGATTTAAATTTATATATTAATTCTAAAATTCAATTTTATAAGAAATAAAAATAATTAGTTAATATTGTATAAAAGTTTAGAGCGAGGAATAGTAAGCTTCGTCATATGGCTCCGGCTTTAATCCCTTTCTCTCTCTTATTTTCGCAACAATACCTGCCTGCAATTCATACGGAACTCTCTGATAACCTGAGTTTTCCGAGCTCCATATTGCCTTTCCTCCTGTTGCGCTTCTTATAGCAGAGGCAAATCCTATCATGCCGGATACAGGGGCATTGGCAATAACTGTTATTTCATCGCCGTTCTGCTGCATATCCTCAACTACACCTCTCCTCTGCTGCAATTCACTTGTAACAGGTCCCATCAATTCCTGCGGCACACTTATGAATACTTTCTGCATTGGTTCAAGCAAAACCCTTCCGGCCTGGCACATTGCACCGTATATTGAGTTTCTTCCTGCAGGTATAACCTGTGCAGGCCCTCTGTGTATACTGTCCTCGTGAAGTTTTGCATCCATCAAGCTTACTTTTAAACCATAAACTTTTTCGTTTGCCAGTGGTCCCTTGCTCAGTGATTCATTGAATGATTCAATAAGGAGTTCCATGGTCTCATCAAGATACTGAATACCTTTGGTCATATCAAGCATTAAATTTGTACCGTGTATGGAAACAAGACCCCTTGCCTCGTTGTGTTCAAGACCTGCTTCCTCTAAAGTCGCCATTACTGTCTTTTTATCCTTTATTTTGGAGCCGTCAGGAACTTTTCCATCAAGAATAGCCTGAACTACGCCTTCCGGTAATGGTTCAACCTTGAAATAGAATCTGTTATGCTTGTTTGGTGATTTTCCCTCAAATGGGCCGCCTGTCTTATCAACTGTTTCCCTGTAAACGACCAATGGTTCTGATGTTACAACATCCACATGATAATCATTTTTAATTCTGTACATTGTTATTTCCAGATGAAGTTCTCCCATTCCGGAGATAAGATGTTCACCGGTTTCCTGGTTTATATCAACCTGAATTGAAGGATCTGCCTTGGATACCGATCTTAATACATCTATTAGTTTTGGCAAATCAGAAGTATGTTTTGCCTCTATTGCCAGTGTAACCACCGGATCTGAATAATGCGACATTGGCTCAAAATCTTCCATATCGGAAAGAGAAGATACAGTTGAACCTGCTATTGCACCCTTCAAACCGACAACTGCTGCAATGTTTCCTGCTGCTATTTCATCAATTGATATTCTGTCAGGTCCAACCATCATTGATAGTAGCTGGACTTTGGATTTTCCTGCACCGGTTACATAGAGCTCGCTGCCCTTTCTTATTATACCTGAGAAAAGTCTTCCAACTGCAATTTCTCCTGCGTGCGGATCAATTAATATTTTTGTAATCATCATGCTTACAGGCCCATTGTCATCGCACATCTCCATTGCTTTTCCTATTTCACTGTTGAGATCGCCGTGCCATATCTGAGGTATTCTATATTTCTGTGCAACAGCCGGATTCGGTAAATTCTTAATTACCATATCAAGAACAACTTTATGAAGCGGTGCTTTCTTGGCAAGTTCCTTCTGTTTTCCGGCGCTGACATAATCAACTATGTCTTTAAATGTTACCTTGAATATTGCCATTGCAGGAACCGAGAGTGCCCAGTTGTGGTATGCAGAACCAAATGCAACAGTTCCATTTTTAACATTTACCTGCCAGTCCGTGGCAAACTCCTTTGGAGAATATTTTATAATTAAACGGTTAACGTCTCCTATGACTTTAATGAACCTTTTCTGCATTTCATCTCCATTCAGCTTTAATTCATTTATAAGCCTGTCAACCTTATTTATAAAAAGTACAGGCTTGACTTTTTCTTTCAATGCCTGTCTAACAACCGTTTCTGTCTGGGGCATTACACCCTCAACAGAGTCAACGACTATAACTGTTCCATCTACTGCCCTCATTGCCCTTGTGACATCTCCTCCAAAATCAACGTGTCCGGGAGTATCAATAAGGTTGATTAGATATTCCTTTCCCTCTACTTCATGGACCATGGAAGCATTAGCAGCATTTATTGTTATTCCCCTGGCCTGCTCCTGCTCATCATAATCAAGAAGCAACTGTTTTCCTGCAAGTTCTTCGCTCATCATTCCTGCACCGGCGATTAAATTATCACTCAATGTAGTTTTTCCGTGATCTATATGAGCTGCTATATCAATATTCCTTATAAATTCCGGATGCTCAATCAATTTCATTGCTTTCGCAACATTATCTTCCTTTCGACCCATTAACAACACCGTCTAGTTTTATAATATCCTTATTAAAAATGATTATTTAATATTGTTGAAATAAAAAAATTAACTTTTAATCTGTATTTCTATTCTCACACCGTCAGGTATGGATATTCTCATGAGCTGTCTTAATGTCCTCTCATCAGCATCAACATCCATAAGGCGTTTATGAACTCTCATTTCCCATCTGTCCCATGTCGGTGAACCCTCACCATCAGGGCTCTTTCTTACAGGTACTTTAAGTTTCTTTGTTGGCAGTGGGACAGGCCCGTGGATTTCTACACCGGTCCTCTTCGCTATTGATTTGATTTCGTCGCAAACAAGATCCACAACTTTGTTTTCTGTGCCGCTTAATGAAATTCGTGCTTTATATGCCATATATCATCACAATACTGTTGCCTTCTCAAGATCTATGCACTGACCTGCTGCAACGGTCATACCCATATCTCTGATGGCGAATCTGCCTAACTGTGGAAACTCTGAAACTTTTTCCATAACAAGTGGCTTGTCCGGTATTACCTTCACTACTGCTATATCCCCTGCTTTTATAAAGTCTGGCTTATCTTTCAATGTTGTTCCATCCTTTGGGTTTATTGTTCTTATTATCTCCTCAAATCTGCATGCTACCTGTGCAGTATGTACATGGAAGACAGGTTTGTATCCTGCTGCAATGACACTCGGATGCTGTAAAACAACAATCTGGGCGGTAAATGACTTTACAACTGTGGGCGGTGCTGAGACAGGTCCGCAAACATCTCCTCTTTTAAGGTCGTTTTTTGCTATTCCCCTGACGTTGAAACCTATATTGTCTCCCGGCTCTGCTCTTTGCATAGCAGTGTGGTGCTCTTCTATTGATTTTACTTCTCCTGACTTGTTGGCAGGAAGGAATATTACTTTATCATTAACTTTTATCACACCTGTTTCGACTCTACCTACAGGAACTGTTCCTATACCTGTAATTGAATAAACATCCTCAACAGGTATTCTTAAGGGTTTGTCTGTTGGTTTTGGCGGGATTTTCAAATTATTAAGTGCGTCAAGAATTGTTGGACCTTTCCACCACGGCATATTGGAACCTGCCTTCATGATGTTGTCTCCTTTATAACCGCTCATTGGTATGATAGGTACATCCTTAAAGCCAATAGGAGTAAGGAGTTTTGTTACCTGTTCCTTTACTTCGTTAAATCTTTTCTCATTATATGGCGGCTGTGTTGAGTCCATCTTATTAATAGCAACTATAAGCTGTGGGACACCAAGAGTTCTTGCAAGAAATGCGTGTTCTCTTGTCTGTGCCATTACTCCCTCTCCTTCCCTTGCTGATACTACAAGAATAGCTGCATCTGCCTGGCTTGTACCTGTAATCATATTCTTTACAAAGTCACGGTGGCCAGGTGCATCAATAATTGTGAAGTAGTATTTATCTGTCTCAAACTTTCTGTGGGTAAGGTCTATAGTAACTCCTCTTTCTCTCTCTTCCTTAAACCGGTCCATCACCCATGCAAATTCAAATGTTGCCTTTCCCTTCTCTTCAGACTCCTTCTTGTATTCGTCAATTATATGCTGTGGAATTTCTCCATGTTCATACAATAATCTCCCAACGAAGGTAGACTTCCCATGATCGACATGCCCTATTATAACTAAATTCATATGTGGTAATTCTGCCATTTTCTTTCACCTTTAAACAGGATAGGTATCATCCTTTTTACCTTATAATACTTTAATATTTAAATATATTTTCTTTATTGTTTTTTCTATCTACTTAATACATGCATATTCGGATATTAAAAACAGTAATAATTATTTTCGATTTTGCATGTTATAGATAATTTCTCTTATAGCATCCGGTCTCTATTTTTGATAATAAATATATACTAAATTAAAATTAAGCAATATGGAATGTAAATTTAATATTATTTCAAAAGACAAAGATTCAATTATGGTTGAGATGGTTGATTACGACAACACCCTATTAAGGCCATTAACAGAGGAATTGTTAAAGTATGACAAGGTTGTCGAATCACATTACCGCATAAGGCACCCGGAGATAGATAACCCGGAAATTTATGTTAAGGTCAGTTCAGGAAAACCCCAGGCAGCAATTAAAAACACAATAAAAAAACTTAATAAAACCTACGAATCCATTTCCAATGATCTTTCAAAAGCTGTTCAGAAATACAATTCAACATCCCGGAATGAAAAATAATTATTTAATAGAATTATCAGGTGAAAACCTGGAAATAGGCCGTTCTGAGATAAAAAATATTGAGGAAGCTTACGGCGACTTTCAAATAAAAAGATATTATAATAATATCGCAGTTGTTGAGGGTGATTATAAACATCTACAGGAAGCAGCTTTTGTAAATTATATATCAGAAATACTTGTTAATGGTAATTCTTATAATGATTTAAATTTTAAAATACCGGAAGGAAAGTTTTATGTCCGGGTAGCAGGGACAGATAAAAAAGAAACAGAAAATATTGAATCAAATATAGGTGAAATGCTTGGAGGCCATGGAAGAATTTCATTTGAAAATCCTGATTTTATTCTTCGTGCTGTAAAATCAGATACGTGGTATTTATGTCTTTTAAAATATCAGAGAAATAAAAAATACTTTGAGGCGAGGCGTGCACCGTTACGCCCTTTTTTCTCTCCGGTATCACTGCATCCAAAATATGCTAGATATCTTGTCAATACTTCCGGAACAGTTCCGGGTGACACTGTTCTTGATCCCTTCTGCGGCACAGGAGGCATACTTATTGAAGCATCAATGCTCGGCAGGCATATCATAGGAAATGATTATTCATTGAATATGGTTATGGGAACAAGATTAAATTTTAAGTATTACAAAATAGAGAATTATGAAATATATAACAGTGATATAGAAAAACTGGAATTAAAAAACAGCGTTGATAGTATAACAACAGATATGCCATATGGAAGGAGCTCGGGAATAGCAAATCATGAAATAAATGAACTTTATAAGGAATCATTCAAAAAATTTTTTAATCTTCTTAAAGACGGAGGCAGGTGTTCTATAATAATTAATAATAAAGATTATATAAAATATTCCGAGCCATATTTCAAATTAATTGCAGATGTCCCGGTTTATCAGCACAAATCACTTACAAGGGAATTTATAATTCTTGAAAAATTATAAAAATCAATTAATTTTTTCTATTTTTATTATAACCTCAATTCCATCTATATCCCATGACTTACCATCGTCTCCTTTAAGGTCTTCTATTTCTTTGCTGAGAGTGTCGCTTTTTATCATTTCCTTAAAATTCGATACGGCATTCATAATTTCGTTATCTCCATTAATGTATGTTTTTATCGCCTGTGAATATGCAAGATCCATATCCTTTCTCATAATCTGGATTCTTCTTATAATTTCTCTGGCATATCCTGCCAGAAGAAGATTATTATCTATATTTTTATTGATGTATACAGATATACCTGTTTTATCATCTGAGGCGGAAGAATAGTTTTCATCCGTTACTTCATTAATTTCAAAGTTTTCCGGTGTAAAATCATGGCCATTATATGCTATTTTTCCATTTTTCTTTAATTCACTGTAAATACCTGGATCATTTAAATACCGGGCAAATGAATTTGTATCAGATTTAAGGACAGGTGCTATTTTTGAAAATATCGGTTTTACTGTTGATATTACCGGCCTTTTACTATCACCAACAAATTCTATATTAACCGCGTTTAATTCAGGCGCTATTATGCCAAGAATGTCATTATTAAGAGGCATATCGCTGTATACAAGTATTTCACTTACCTTTTGCCTGCCTTTAATTCCTGCGTCCTGCCTTGCCCTCCTTGATAATTCCATTATAGAAATTGCATATTCAAATTTCTTTTCAAGGTCTTTATCCATATAATAAGTATCCGGTTCCGGATATTTTTCTGAATGTACAGTCTTTTCCGCTGCACTGAGTTTGAGGTATAAATAATCAGAAAAGAAAGGAGTTACAGGCGCCAATAGCTTTATGGTATTAATTAAAGTATAATATAAAGTTTCATAGGCTTTTCTTTTTTCTTCATCAAGATCTCCCTCCCAGAATCTCTTCCTTGATAATCGAAGATAATAATTTGACAGCTCATTTATGAAATCCATTATATTTCTAACTGCTATATGTATGTCAAAGTTATCCATGTTTCTTCTCACACTTTCTATAGTTGAATTAAGTCTGGAAAGAATCCATTTATCAAGAAGATTTGCCGGCTCTTCAAGCTTTTCATATACAAAACCGTCAAGGTTTGCATTTGATGCAAAAAAGGAGTAAACATTTACAAGTGTTCCAAAAACCTTTCTTGACATGTCATTTATAAGTTTTTTATCTATGGACTTTGAATTCCACGGTGCTCCTGAAAAGAAGAAAAGCCTCGCCGGATCAGCACCAAACATTTTTATAAACTCCCTTGCAGTCACAAAATTTCCCTTGCTTTTGCTCATTTTCTGGCCATTTTCATCAAGAATAAAACTCATTGACATTACATTTTTGTATGCATTCTTTTTAAATAATAAAGACGAGATAACATGGAGTGTATAAAACCAGCCTCTCGTCTGGTCTATAGCCTCTGTGATAAAATCAACCGGTATTTCATTTATATTAAAATTCTTATTAAACGGGTAATGCATGGCTGCATAGCTTGCACTTCCGGAATCGAACCATGTATCTATTACATATGGCTCTCTTTCCATTTCACCACCGCACTGCGGGCATTTTAATTTTATCTTATCAATAAATGGTCGGTGAAGGTCATCAGGTATACTTCCACCGTACTTAACAAGGTCTTCCCTGCTTCCCACCGCAAGATAATGATTTTTCTGGCATTTCCATACCGGTAATGGAGTACCCCAGTACCTGTTTCTGCTCAGGGCCCAGTCCTTTGCCTCATCAAGAAAATTGCCGAATCTTCCTTCCTTTAAATATTCAGGATACCAGTTTATTTTTTCATTGTTATCCTTTAAAAGTTTTCTTATTGTTGAGACTTTTATAAACCATGCATCAAGAGGGTAATATAATAATCTCGTTCCGCATCTGTAACAGAAAGGATATGTATGCTTAATTTTCTGGCTTTTGAATAACAGCTTATTTTCCTTCAGATATCCTATTATTTCTGAATTTGCATCCATTACAAATTTATTCTTCCATGGAACCATTTCATTGAATTTCCCTTCAGTATCAACAGGATTTACAAGTTTTATTCCAAGTTTTTTCGCTATATCAAAATCATCTGTTCCGAAGGCAGGTGCTGCATGGACAATACCGGTTCCATCCTCTGCTGTTACAAAATCGCCGCATGTTACTTTAAGAGCCTTTTTATCAACTGATAAAAATGGCATTAACTGTACATATTCCATATTTTCAAGCTGTTTTCCTTTCAATGTTGAAATGACTTTGTAATCCTTAAATAATTGTGGAACCATTTCTGAAAGCAAATAGTATTCATTTCCCTCGCTTGATACAAGTGAATACTCAAAATCAGGATTAACGACAAGCAATTCATTTGACGGCAATGTCCAGGGTGTTGTGGTCCATGCTATAAAAAAGCGGTTTTCCTTTCCACTTACTCTAAATTTAACATATACAGAAATATCATCAACGTTTTTGTATCCCTGCGCCACTTCATGCGAGCTAAGTGATGTACCGCACCTCGGGCAGTAAGGAACAATTTTATAATCTTTTACAAGCATGCCCTCGTCAAAAAACTTTTTCAGTGCATACCACTCACTTTCCATATATTCATTTCTCAATGTAACGTATGATTTTTGATTGTCTATCCAGTAACCTATCTCCTCATCTACTTCATTCCATTCATCTATATATGTAAAAACGCTGTTGCGGCAGTATTCATTGAATTTTTCAATTCCAAATTCCTCTATTTCTTTTTTTGTATTAAAGCCAAAATGTTTTTCCGCTTCAAGTTCTACAGGAAGGCCATGGCAGTCCCAGCCCCCTGTTCTCCGGCCTATGTCAAAACCATTCATATATTTATATCGCATAACAGTATCTTTCATTGTTCTGGTCATTAAATGCCCGACATGTGGCTTTCCATTTGCTGTGGGAGGACCCTCAAGGAAAATATATTTTTTATAATCTCTATCACTGTGAATTATATTATTGGCTATGTTCTTACTTTTCCAGTATTCTTTAATTTCAATGTCTATTTCTGATACGGGTCTGTTAACATCAATTTCCTGATAGAATTTGGTAGTCATTACCCGTTTAGTTATAAAATGTATATATTATTTTTTATGAATTATGAAAATTCATTTCTCTAAATAATTAATTAGTTTCTATATTTTGTATAGTGTGATATTAAATCAAGCAAATCTTTCTCTGTCCTGTCATCTATTGTTCCATCTTCTTTTTTCTTGACAATGTAATCTTTAGCATCCTTTACTCCAATTTTAGCCATCAGGGAATAAATGGACCCGCGGACTGATCCCCTGACGCTGTCCGGCAAATCCTTAAGTATTGAACCGAGCATATAATTGAATTCCTCCTCACGCTTCATATCAAGCTTTTTTATAGTTTTAACTTTATTATTATCTCTGTAATTTTTATTGACACGATTGCCGAATCTTCTGGACCTGTTGCTGTATTTACTATTTACCATTCAATTTTATAGGTTAAATTTATATTTAATATTTGTTAATTTTGTATATTGCATAATCAATAACCCTCTTTTCAACATGACCATAAATTGTATAAACATTATATATCAGTATAAAATATAGAAAAAAGGTTTGATATTATGAAAATGCCAAAGCAGATAAAAACTTACTGTCCATATTGCAAAAAACATACATTGCATGATGTTGAAAGAGTCAAAAAAAGAAAAGCCAGTGAATTGAAGGCAGGACAGAGAAGGTTCAGAAGAGTAACATCGGGTTATGGAGGATTTCCAAGGCCACGTTATGAAGGGAGAGAAAAACCGACAAAGAGAATTCCACTGAGATTAAAATGTGTTGAATGCAAAAAGTCCATAACTCCTCCAACACAGAGAGCAAAGAAATTTGAAATAGTGGAGGCATAAATATGGTAGACGAATTTAAAAAGGTTAAAAATGTGGGAAATAACTTCCTCAAGATACGCTGTAAAAGCTGTGGGAATGAGCAGATAATATACTCGAAGATCTCATCGGTGGTTGTATGCAATATATGTGGCTCTACACTTGCGAAACCAACAGGAGCAACATTATCAACTGCAGGAGAGCTTGTTGAGAAATTAAAATTATAAGGTGCATATGTCAGTTGAGTTGCCTGAAACAGGGGACCTTGTGGTCGTAACGGTAAAAGAGGTACAGAATTACGGAGCAATAGTACAGCTCGATGAATATCCGGGAGTATCAGGTTTTATTCATATTGCTGAAGTGGCCACAGGCTGGATTAAGCATATAAAAGACTTTGTAAGGGTTAACCAGAGGACAGTCTGCAAGGTCTTGAATGTGGACCCGAACAGGCGCCATGTCGATCTTTCACTTAAGCGGGTAAACGAACACCAGAAGCGAGAGAAAATAGAAGCATGGAAAAATAACCAGAAATCCTATAAACTTCTGGAAATCGTGGCAACAGAAACCGATCCTGATAATAAAAATTTGATCAGGGACATGGAAGATTTTTTATTGTCACAGTATGGGGATATTTATGATGCTTTTTATGATGCAGCATCAAACAAAGATTTTATGAAAGACATAGAAAAACCATGGAAAAATACATTTATAAAAGTCGCAGGGGAAAATATATCTATACCTCTTGTGAACATAAGTGGTGAAATAGACACATATTCTCTTGCACCTGACGGTATAGAACAGGTAAAAAATATATTTGCGCTTATTGATCAGCCGGATGTTGAAATTACATATAACGGCGCGCCGAAATACAGAATAAATATAGTGGATGCAGACTATAAATCTGCTGAAGACAGTTTAAAAAAAATACTGGACACATTATCATCTGCATGCAAGAAGAATGGTATGTCATTTAATTTTACAAGGGATGAACAGTGAAAAGCCTTATCATGAAGTGCCCTAAATGTGGAAGATATACGTTTAATACAATATGCCCGGTCTGCAATGCTAAAACTGTCATGGCAATACCAATGAAATATTCACCTGCAGATAAATTTCAGAAATACAGAATAAAAATAATTGAGGATGAAAATAATGGAAAAGATAATGATTAAGACTTTTGAAGAGCCTGAACTGCAGGATCCGGTGCTTGTTTGTGGATTGCCGGGCATAGGCAACGTTGGAAAAATAACTGCAGACTATTTCATTGACAAACTTAAAATGAAGAAACTCGCGGAAATATATTCAGAGTACCTCCCCCCGCAGGTATTCATTTCCAATAATATTATTCATCTTGTCAGGGAAACCATTTATTATAAGAAAACCGGAAAGAAAAATGACCTTATATTTCTTACGGGTGATTTCCAGGGAACCACGCAGGAAGGTCAATACGAAATGTCATATGCAGTACTGGAATGGTTAAAAAAATATAAAATAACCAGCATTTACACCCTTGGCGGATACAGCGTAGGAAGAATAGTGGAGAAACCAAGAGTTCTGGCCGCTGTCAGTGATAAAAAATTAATAAAGCCATTAATGAGAAACGGTGCTGTATTTCCGGAAGGTGAGCCAAGTGGTGGAATTGTCGGTTCAGCCGGTTTAATACTTGGCATGGGCATGGAGATGTTTTCTATAAACGGTGCATGTCTTATGGGTGAAACATCCGGCTATTTCGCAGATCCAAAAAGTGCAAGAGAAATTATTACAGTACTTTCTAAAGCCCTTAAAACCAGAATTAGTCTGAATGATATAGATCAGAAGACAAAACAGCTGGAAGACATAACAGAAAAAATGAAGCAGGAAGCCATGAACAAAAATTCAAAGGAAGACCTTAATTATTTCGGATAATTTTTAATCAAAGGCAATTCTGCTTATAAAATATTTATCACAAGTATGAATTAATCCAGAAAATTATTAAATGTTGTGACCATACCTTGCCATGGATTATGATGTTGATGTAGTTATAGTCGGGGGAGGACTTGCCGGCATTTCCGCTGCAATGTCTGCAGCAAGCAGCGGACTTTCTGTTATAGTCATGGAACGTGGCGAGCGTTCAGGTTCTAAAAACTTAACAGGTGGAAGAATGTATATACATTCTTTAAAGAAACTTCTTGGAGATAAAATAAAAAATGCTCCGTTTGAAAGGTTAATAAAAAAGGAAACATTCGAAATGTACACCGGGAAGAAAAAAATTTCCTTTTCTTTTGAGAATGAAGAAAGTGAAAACAGTTATTCCGTTTTAAGATCCAAATTTGACAGCTGGTTTGCGTCACAGGCAGAAAATGATGGGATACCAGTATCATATTCAACACTTGTTACCGGAATAAAAAGAGAGAACGGTGGACTTACGGTACAGAGCGACCGCGGGGATATAACAACACCTCTTGTTATAGAAAGCGACGGAGCTGCAGCATTTTCATCGCGTTATCTCGGTCTTGTAAAGGATAAACCATTCCCTGTCCAGGATATAGAAAAAATAAAAAACAGCCCGGACTTTATGCCACGCCAGTTTATGGTGGGAATTAAAGAAATAATCGCCCATAAGCCGGAAGGTGATATAGGCGAGGCAAGGACAATACTCGGCCTTTCAGATGGAGTTAAAGGCGGCGGTTTCTATTATACAAATTCAGACACAGTATCGATTGGCCTGACCTTAAAGCTTGATTCTCTTGCAGTACATGATATCAAGGCGCAGGATGTTATAGAAGATTTCAGAGAAAAACTCGGTATTGATGGAAAAATTCTGGAATATTCTGCACATATGATACCTTTTTTCAGATATGAATCATTACCAAAAAGATATGACAGCAATATAATGGTTACAGGGGATTCAGCAGGTTTTCTTATTAATGACGGATTTACAATAAGGGGAATGGACAATGCAATAGAATCCGGAAGACTTGCAGGAATTGCAGCTAAAAAAATAAAGGATTCAGGTGATTACAGCGATACATCCGTTTATGAAACAATGCTTGAAGATTCCTTTATTCTTAAGGATATGAAAGCGGCATCCAGGATATCAACATTATTTGGCAATGACCGTACATTTGATGCATATCCGTCAATGGCTGCGGGAATACTGGAAAAGATGTTTACTGTTTCTGATTCCCCAAGAGAAAATATTAAGAGTGTAATAAGAAATGAAATTAAGAATAATAATCTAAGCTATTATTCTGTAATTGAAGATATGTTAAAGGTGATGTAATGGAACTTGTAAAGAGACTTGGATTAAATAAAAGTGAGGTTGGCAACGAGAGCCATATAAAAGTAAATACAGAAATATGCAAGTTATGCAAGGATAAACCATGCATAAAAATATGCCCTGCAGGAACATATGAGGAAGACCCTGTAAATATACTTACAGTTCATTATGAGCGCTGCCTTGAGTGCGGTGCCGCACTCTATGCATGCCCATTCGGGGCACTGGAATTCAAATATCCGGAGAAAGGAGTTAGTTTCATATACGGATAAATTAATTCCTCTTCATAATTTCTTTCATACAGCTGCATGACCTGAATGAACATGACTTAATTGCAAACTGCGGACATAAATCAAGAATTTCAGGATTTTTATTCTTAACTGCTTCATTTATATCATCAATCTTTTTCCGGCATGTATCTATAATTCTTTTATTATTGAAAAATACCTCTTTAACCACTATCTTATAATTAAGCCGCGGATAAACAACTATGATTATTCCTGTTTCTATATTTCTCCTTGCACATGTTACTGCAAGTTCTGAGTAATATGTCTCCGGAAATTTACCCTCGTAGTATGAATTATTGATCTTTAATATATATGGTGATATGGAATTTTCATCATACATATTTCTTATAATATAACGGTCATCGCCGTAAAGATTGACAGTACTTACCAAATTTCTCTCTGCTCTCTCAAAGCCGCTTACACTGAGGAGCGAACTGTCTATAACATCCAGCAATGCAAATTTTATATTGCTCTTTTCAAAACTTTTTCCAGTCTTTTCCTGGACTTCTCCTGTAATCTGTTGATCTCCATTGATTTTATGGTAATATTTTCTTGGGTAAATTAAATCATAAAATCTTAAATCTATAAAATTCTCCTGATTTTCATATATTAATGCTAATTTTTCCTCAAGGTTTTCATCCTCCTCAATTTCAATTGCATTCTGAAACCAGCCTGCACTTTTTTTCTCAAGTGTATTGCATTTGCATAATCCTGCACTGCTGTACGGACATCCATATGAGAAATATGAACATCTCTGGAAACCGCTTATGTCATCATTGGAAATAGATCTCTTAATCATATCAACACGATATGTAATTTCATTTGTGATAGTTTTCTTATCCAGAATTTTAATTCTATAGACTGTGAACTTCATTTCTGAAAAGAATACAAGATAATTTATCTCGCTAAAATTACTGTTAAGCACGGAATAGAAAAGTAGCTGTTCAAGGTCCGAAATATAAACATTCATAACAGAATCTTCACTTATCGGATACACATTTTTTGTCTTGAATTCCACAACAGAATCGTTAATCATAAAATCTACCCGTCCTATAACATTCATTCCTGAGTGTGCTCCATTGATAACTATTTCAGAACCTGAAAATCCCGGTACTTTTTCAAACCACTGTCTTGCAAGGAAATGAATTTCCTCCCCGCTTTTCATCCTCTCATAGACATATTCCGGGATTTCAGTACCCGGATATTTTCTGGAATAATATGAATACGCAGGATTTATTATATCTGTAACATACAGATACTCCGGGATATTGAAATCAACACCATGAATTCTATCATACAGTATTTTTGCTATGTAATCATTGAATTTTTCTGAAATTATTGAATTTTTTATTTCGCTTACAAGATCCATCAATAATAATGTTTTATAAATTAAAATATTTTTCCAATAGAATTTTTTTGGTATATTAAAATAATTAGATATTAAAAAATACAAATCCGGGCAATTTATATTCATATCATTTATATGAACTAAAAAACCTTATTTTTATTTCCATCTAAATTAATACTATTTAAAATATATAATCCTGGTGAAAAAATGAATAAAAAATTAGCCGTATTGCTTGTGGTACCGATATTAATTGCAATGGGGGGAACATTTGCTTTCTCCGCATTTTCAGGATCATCGAGCGTCACAGTAAATGGAACAGCAGGAAATTTAGCATGGAATGAAACAGGTATGATGGTATATACCAACGCCAATAACACACCTCTAACATTATTGGGACCAAACGGGGTTCCTATTGAAATAGGATCAGCAGAACCATATGCAGCATACACTCCCAATCTGAGTCTTGGATATATCAATATGAACACATCGAACTCCGGCAAGGAATATAAAATATCAGTAACAAATCTGGTTCCCGGTGAATACGTTGAACTGAATATATCAGTCATAAACACAGGATCAGTTGGATTCATGGTAGTACCAACACCATCAACTTACAAACTGGCAACATCGTCTGACAGCACGTATAACAGTGGCGATGCAACAATAGCTGCAACAAACGTAACAAGCTCCGCATTCATGACTGCTCTTCAAAACGACACCGGATACGTATATAATGTGGTTGGAACACACATGGGAACATCTCTTAGTCCAATGGGAACAGCATATGCAACAATAATGATCGGGCTTGGAAACTCTAATGGCAATGATGTAAACTATTACCAGGGATCAGATATAAGCATGGACATGACATTTAACATAGTATCAGACCCGTAATTGATAAATAATTTTATTTTTTATTTATAAATAAAATCCATACAATAATTTTTATTGAAAAGAATAGAGATTGTTTGTGAACAATGCAGCATTCAATGAAAATTGTAATATTAAAGTGTTATACTGTTTCTATAATGAATTGCTTATTAATAGAATGATAGACATAATTGACTCTGATTATTCGTGATGAGATTATCGAAGCACTTTAAATAAAAATAATTTAAATACATTTAAAGGCAAATAAATATTGTATTCTGAATCTATATAAATTAAAGGAATAAATATAAAATTCAAATCATGGAAGTGAAACCATATTACCCTTTATCTCCATTTTCTTGATAGTGCTTATATTTTTTATAACATCACTTATATCAACTTCTCCGGTATTAAGGTTATAATGTTTCTTTAATTCTTCTTCTATATCTTCAAAAGTCATTGCGTGATCCATGAATTTCTTTGACAAGTTATATGTATCCTCATAAACATTCCAGGGGAAAATAAACCATGCCCACTCTTCTTTAGAGAGTCCAATACCATAATAATCAGGCCTGTATTTAGATCCATTTACATATAACATGGAAGCAGTTTTGACCTCCTTTGGATTTAATGATTTTATATAATCATATGATATTTGCATGCTCTCTCCAGTATCAGTTATATCATCCACTACCAGCACTTTCTTATCTTTTATATCATAGTTCAATTTTCCCTTCAGTATTGCCTTTCCATCCATAGTTGCTGTTAAACCCCAGTGTTCTGTTTTAATAGTTAATAAATCTTTTATGAAAAGATAATCCGCAACCATTCTTGCAGGAACAAGTCCTCCCCTGGCAATTCCGATAATTATATCCGGCGAATAATTGTCCTCCACAGCCATTTTCATTATTCCCTTTGTCCAGTCCTCGATATTTTTCCATGATACAAACGTAGCTTTAAAATCCATTACTATCAATAGGTAAGTAATTGTTCTTATTTTAAACTTATTTGTTTTAATAAATAATTGATAATATATTTGAAAAATTATAATAATCATTCGGTCTCCGGATTTGGGAAATTTTCATTTCTTCTTCCGGATAAAATAAACGGAGAGATTACAAATGCTGCCAGAACTATTGCTATGACAGGAATTATGCCGTAAATTGACCTGCTTACGCTAACAAACTCTGCACTTATTACCACAGGTATTATTGCGACTCCAATATTTGTTGCCACACTGTACATGGATGTTGCCAGGCCCGCTTTCCCGGGGTCTTCCGAGTAATCTATTATTGAATTTAATGCCATAACCCAGAAGGCATTGCCAAAGAAGCCAAAGATGAAGAATGATGCAACAATTAACGAGGCGAATGCAGTATAGACAAGCGAATAGAGTACCAGAACTGCAAATAAAAATGCAAAAAATGCACTTAAAACCGTACCAGTTTTAATCATATTAAATTTTTCGAATATAAATGGAAGTATAAGTGCGCCAAGAGCAGAACCGAGAAATTCCAGGCCACCCATCAGTCCCGAAAGTTTTAATAGAAGAGCTCCTGTAAAGTGAAATCCAAGTGCTGTGGCGACTATGTCACCAAAGAGTATTGATATTGAGGCCATTGATAAGCCTATGTACCAGTTTTTAATCATACCCGGCTTAAAAACTCCTTTAAGAGATTTCCCTTTATATCTTTCCGGATACTGTGGAAGCACAATAAACAGAAAAGCAGAGGCTATAATAGTAAGTATGGCAGGCAATAATATGAGGCCAAAGAGTGCAAAAGCCAGATAAATATATGGCCCCAGCAGTGCACCCGCTGACATTCCGAGGAATAGAAATCCTATGCTGAGACCGGTTATTGTGGCAGATTTCGAACTATCTACGGACTCAGCAATGCTTCCAACAGGTGCAAGTGAGAAAGGATATGCTGTGGCGGCGACTACCGACAGCATAAGAAAACTGTCATAATTTGATACAAATACCCTGAGCATCAGACCGGCAATTGAAAATACCATTGCAAGATAAAGCGACGATTTAACAGTAAATTTTGCCGAAAGCAATCCTGCTAAGAGGCCTATTATTGCCATTGTGTATCCATATACGGATAATATCAAAACAATAGCTTCCAGATTTGCTGAAAGGTGTACCTCAAGCTCCGGTATAACGGGTGAGAGAATAAACCATCCAAACCCTATGGTAAAAACAAAAAACCAGTAAGGAATCAATTTTGAAATTCTAGCCATGCTTGACTATTACTATCAAAGATATAAAACTTTTTCAATTCATGCCATATCAACATATAATCTACTTTTATACTTTTAGAAATATTTAATATGCACAAATCAATGAATTAGCATGAATTTTAAACTCAGTGATGAACAGGAGATATTGAAAGGAAATACCCGGAATTTTCTTGAAAAGAATCTGCTGCCATATGTGAAAGCTATAGATGAGGATGAAAAAATTCCTGAAGCTTTTTTTTCCAGTGCCGGTGAAAACGGAATCATATCGCCATTGATATCAAATAAATACGGCGGCCCGGAGCTTTCTTTCATGGATTCGGTAATAATCTCGGAGGAAATTGCGAGGGTAGATACAAGTATGGCAACATCTGTATATTACCTATTAAATACATCATGGGCATATATACTTCAAAAATATGGAAAAGATAAATTAAAATCAAAGCTCCTCCCTGAAATAGCATCAGGTAAAAAATTTATAGGAATTTCCTCAACAGAGCCATCAGGGGGTAGCGACGTTTCAAACATAAAAACCACCGGTAAAATCGAGGGAGATAAAATTATTATTAACGGTGAAAAGTTATATATAAGCGGTGCAGTTGAGGCAAAAAATAATGGCGGCGGCCATTTAACTCTTGTTAAGACCGACATGTCAAAGGGCCATAAGGGCATAACAATGGTATATGTGCCTGCTGATTCTCCGGGCATTGAAATTTCAAAATTAAATAATATGGGAAGAATGGGTATATCAACTTCCTCTATAAAATATAACAGTGTTGAATTATCAGTAGATAATATCATCGGTGAGGTCGATAAAGGTTTTTATTATTCCATGGATGGATTCAACCACGCAAGAATACTTGTGGCAGCAGCCTGTAACGGGCTTTCTGATAAAATACTTGAAGATGGTATTTCATATATAAAGGAGAGAAAGGCCTTCGGAAAAACACTCAGTGAAATGGAATCAATTTCATTTGAGGCGGCTGATCTTGCCACGGATATTGAAATGGTGAAATTATTAAATTATAAGGCTGCATACATGGCAGATATTAATTCTCCTGACTTTTATATTTACAGCTCAATGTCAAAATTGAAGTCACCGCAGGTTGCAATGGATGCAGTAAAAAATGTTATGATGTGGTTCGGTGCCTATGGATATACTAAAGATGCCGGAATTGAAAGGAGCGCAAGAGGAATATTCTCATATTTAGTGGGCGCCGAGGGAGCTTTAAATATCATGAAGCTTATTATATCAAATGCAATTTTAAAATAAATTATAATTTTTCAAAAAATTCCTTTGACCTTCTCTCTATTATTTCTATTATTTCGTTTATATCTTCCTCTGTAAGGATAAAATTTTTGTTTATTGTCTTGTTTTTGTCAGTAATTCCCATTGTGAAACTTCCAAAAATATAGCCCTTAAGAAATGTTACAAATTCATCGGTATTTTTAAAATTCCATAATCTATAAGTTTCCTTTGAATTCAATTCAAGCTGGTCTATAAAATTTTCCAGGTCACCCCTGTCAACAGATTTTAAGCTCATAAAGTTAAAATACCTCAATGAATAAAAAACTTGTTATAAAAATAAAATTTATAATTAAATATAAATAAAATTAGAGATCGCATTTCCCGGTCGGGCATGCCGGATCAAATGTTGCATCAAGTTTTAAAAGCTTGTCAGGAAGTTTCATTGTCAGGTCTATTTTTTCTTCCTCATCGCTTTTTTTCTTTCCATTTCCTGCATAAAGTACCTGCTGTGATTTACTTCTGTCCCTGTATACAGTTATTCCCTTGCAGTGTAGTTCCTTTGCAAGTCTGTAGGATTTTGCTATATCCTCAGTTGTAGCCTCAAACGGAAGATTAATTGTTTTTGAAACACCTGAATCGCAGTATTTCTGGAATGTGGCCTGCATTAATACATGCCAGTCCGGGTCTATTTCCTGTGCAGTGACAAATAACCTCTTTAAATCTTCAGGAAGATCCAAATTACCCAATTTGCCGGTTTCTGCAATCTTCTCCATTAAAGACTGTGAATAAATATTTCTTGACTTAAGTGCATCCTCAAGCAATGGATTAACTTCAAGCAGTTCCTGGCCATTAAGGACATGCCTGACGAATGCAAGGGCGAATAATGGCTCTATTGATGATGAACAGCCTGCTATTATGGATATGGTTCCAGTAGGTGCTATTGTTGTTGTTGTGGAATTTCTCATCTTTATCCCCTTTTCTTCATATTCCGATCCATACCAGCCGGGAAATACTCCTCTTTCCTCTGCAAGTTTCTGTGATTCCAGATGAGATTCGTCGTTTAGTGTCCTCATTACATTTTCTGCAAATTCAAGAGCCCGATTACTGTTGTATGGTACGCCGAGCATTATCAATGCATCAGCAAATCCCATTATGCCAAGGCCTATTTTTCTGGTTGTTCTTGTCATATTTTTTATTTCTTCAACGGGGAATTTATTTGCATCAACAACATTTTCCAGGAATCTTGTTGCTGTGTCTATTGTTTCTTTATATCTTTCATAGTTGAATTTTCCATCCTCAACAAATTTGGAAAGATTTATTGATCCAAGATTGCATGATTCATAAGGCAGCAGCGGCTGTTCACCGCATGGATTTGTTGATTCTATATATCCTATATTCTTTACCGGATTTTTTCTGTTGATTTCATCCAGAAATATCATTCCAGGATCACCGGTTGTCCACGCATGTTCTATTATAGAATTCCAGAGTGTTGTTGCCTTAATCCTGCCTGTAATTTTTTTGTCACGGGGATTTATAAGGTCTATATAATCATCATCGTCAAGTTTCTCAAAGAATTCATCGTCCACACCAACAGATATGTTAAAGTTGCTTAATATTTTATTTTCAGAATCCTTGCTCATTACGAAGTCCATAATGTTCGGATGATTGTAATTGAGTATGCCCATATTGGCTCCCCTTCTCTTTCCACCCTGCTTTATTACATCTGTTGTGACATCAAATATTCTCATAAATGATACCGGCCCGGAGGCAACACCCTTTGTTGATGCCACTATATCATCACTGGCCCTGAGCCTTGTAAATGAAAAGCCTGTTCCACCACCTGATTTATGTATTTCAGCTGTTGCTTTAAGTGTATCAAATATAGAATCTATACTGTCATGAACAGGGAGTACAAAACATGCACTTAACTGTCCGAGAGGACCACCCGCATTCATTAAGGTCGGAGAATTCGGGACATATTCGAGTTTTCTCATCATTGTCTCAAACCTTTTTATCCAGTAATTTATGCCTGTTTTCTGGGTTTCAATGAAATCCATAAATTCGTCAAAACTTCCCTCTATGACCTTTTCTTTTTTTAATTCACCAAAACCGCGCTTTAATTCTTCTATCTGTGTATTGCTTATTCCAGTATATATTGTACCCTCCGGGTTTATTTGCCCTGTCCTGCGATAAGTAATATAATCATATAATCCCTGTATTACTCCAAGGTGTACAGCCACTCTATGAAACATCTGTCCGGGGCTTTCAATAATTTTTCCTTCTGCATCCTTGAATAAATACCTGGCCTCAAGAACCTTGATTGCATTGAGGCTGAGCTTTAAATCATCCTTTACTCCTATGAATTCCTTTTCCTGTCTTATTGTATTCCTCTTTTCCCTGTATAATATATATGATTTGGCAACAGAAATGTATGACTTTCCATTAATTTTTTTGGTCATTAAAACATTCTCAACAGTATCCTGAATGTGTTCAACACTGGCCTGGTCATTCCCTTTTAATAGTTCCTCTGTTACATAATCTGCAAGTCTGTTTGCCTCTTCCATAGAACCTGTTTTTACTGAAAGCATGGCCTTATAAATCGCCATTGCTATCTTAGATTTGTCGAACGGTACAGTAGTTCCATCTCTTTTTATAACATTATTTAAGGTCGTAATCATTTTTTATCACTGGTGTATAAGTTCAATACCGGAATAGATTTAAAACTTTTTCTAACCTATTTCTTTATCAAGTTTTTATTCACTTATGCGGTCTTTGTTATCTAATCTGATAAAATATATTTTAACTAATTAGATAATATAAGATATATTTATTTTTATTATTTATATTTATTATATATTGAACTATGCTGCGTAACTGTGAATATAGCCTGTATTTTCCTTATCCTGTTAATAATTATTATAAAATGCGTATATTCACGTAATATCATTTTTGCATTAACTATATACATCTTATATAATTATAAAAAAATCTAAAAGCTTTTTATGAAAAATACAATAATCCAAAATGGAGCTTTACAGTTATATATCCAAATTAAAAAGTTCTTCACCTGCACCGGGTGGCGGGTCTGCATCAGCAATTACTTCTATGTTCTCGGCGTCATTGAATTCCATGGCTGCGCTGCTATCAAAAGGGAAGAAAAAACTTGAAGACCACTTCATTGATTTTGAAAGGATTGTAGTGGAATCAAATCAAATAATAGATGAACTTAAAATTTTAATGGAGGAAGATGAAAATTCATTTACAGCTATTATGGATGCATTTCATATAGATAAAAACGATGATTCAAGGCATTTAAAAATAAACAGTGCCATAAGAAAAAGTCTTGGAATTTCCTGGAAGATTGCCGATCTGTCACGCAAAAATATGGAAAATGCATTATATTTATGCAAATATGGGAATAAAAACTTAATCACAGATAATATATCATCTGCATATATGGCATATTCAACTGTACATACATCCATAAACAATATTAAAATAAATCTCAAATTCTTTACAGATATGGAAATAAAGGCTCAGGAGAATAAAAAAATTCCGGATTTTATGGAATCTGCAGAATTATTAATGAGCAATGTTAAATCAATGGAAGAGAATTTAATTTGATAATTCTGAAATAGCATTCCGGAATATTTACAGGTGAAGAGCAGGCAGTTGCATTCTTAAGAATAGTATGAAGAGTTTCGATGCAAATATTTATTATAATTATGACTATTTTACATTAATGTTGAGACATATAACTGAGATTATGAAAGAATTAAATATAGATGAATATGAATTATATGGAAATTATATAGCAAAACTTCCTGCATCCGGCGAAAATACCGGAAAAGGAAAATTGATTTTGATGACTGCAATGACGCCTACACCTGCGGGAGAGGGAAAAACCACAACGGCAATTGGTCTGGCACAGGCAATGAAAAAAATTGGCAAAAATAGCTGTGTCGCAATAAGAGAACCATCACTGGGACCATGTTTTGGTGTTAAGGGAGGTGCAACCGGCGGCGGCAATTCAACAGTTGAGCCTTCAGATAAAATAAATCTGATGTTTACAGGTGATTTTCCTGCAATAGCTGCAGCGCACAATCTGTTATCGGCAATGATAAACAATCACATTTTTCATGGAAACAGCCTTGGAATAGATCCCAAGAAGATAGTATTCCCAAGAACCATCGATATGGATGACCGCTCGCTCAGGTCTGTAATTGTGGGCAATGGAGACAGGAATAATGGTATTATGGCTCCGGATTCATATGTAATAACAGCAGCATCGGAAATTATGGCAATTATGGCACTTTCAAAGAGTTATAATGACCTCAAAAAAAGGCTTGGAAATATAATTGTTGCATATACATTAAAAAATAAGCCTGTTTTCGCATCACAGTTAAATGCCCAGGGTGCCATGGCAGCATTACTTGTTGATGCATTAAAGCCAAATATGGTACAGACGGTTGAAAACGTTCCTGCAATAATACACACAGGTCCATTTGGAAATATAGCACATGGCACTTCAAGCATATTAGGCGATTATGCAGCCATTAAACTATTTGATTACACAGTAACCGAGGCAGGCTTTGGATCTGACCTTGGTTTTGAAAAATTTATGGATATATTTACCAGAGAAGCAAATATAAATGTCAATTCAGTAGTTATTGTTGCAACATTAAGGGCAATGAAATACCATGGGGGTGCAGGAGATATAGATTCTGAAAATGTGGATGCTGCAATGAAAGGAATAAAAAATCTATACTGGCATATTAATAATGTAAGAAAATTTGGAATAGAGCCTGTTGTTGCATTGAATATACATATAAAAGATACAGATAATGAAATTAAGGCAGTTTCCGATGACCTGAAAAAAAATGGAATTATATATGCACTTTCATATGTATATGAAAAAGGAGGAGACGGTGGAATCGACCTTGCAAATAAAGTTCTTGAAAATATGAATGAAAATAAAATTAAGTACATTTATGATAAAAATGATAACATAAAGGCCAAGATAGAGAAAATTGCATGTAATGTATATGGCGCAGATGGTGTGGATTTCTCTCCATCTGCTATGTTAGATATTAAAAGGGCAGAAAAAAATGGATTTGGAGATTTCTATGTATGCATGGCAAAAACACAGTCGTCAATATCAGACAAACCGGTGTTAAATGTGCCGGAACATTTCAGGATAGATGTTAAAAAAGTATTAATTAATTCGGGCTCCGGATTCATAATTCCCGTTCTCGGCGATATAATGACAATGCCCGGACTGCCTGAAAGGCCTGCAGCTGTAAACATAGATATAGATGATTCCGGGAACATATCCGGCCTTTCATAATTTTATATTGTTCATAACATATTATTTAATTAGGTATACCTAATTAACCGCAATGGCATATACACTCCGGCATCATGATTTGAAGGCATTTTATTATCTTTCAGTTGGATCTATCAGTATATTTGTCGCCAGCTACAATATATCAATAATATCAGTTGCATTGAAGCCTATCGAAAATGTATTCAAACTCCCGAATTATGATGTTTATTTGCTCGGCGCACTGATATTCGTTGGAGCAATGATCGGAGCGGTTTTTAGCGGCCTCTTTGCGGACCGGTTTGGAAGAATTGGAATACTGCTTATTGATATTTTAACATTCATAGCAGGAGGCATTGGAAGCGCACTGTCCAACAGCCTTGCCATGCTTATGTTTTTCAGAACTCTGGTGGGCATGGGCGTTGGCATTGATTATGTTGTTATTTTCACATATATATCTGAAACTTTATCGGGTAAAAACAGCACCAGAAATCTTGCCATCATAATGTTTTTTGCCAATTTCGGGATTTTATTTTCATACCTTATCGGCGGTTTTCTCCTTACGTTCGGAAGGGAAGGATGGCGTTATGTACTGCTCTCCGGAGCACTGCTTGCATTCATACCACTCATATTAAGGGTCAGGCTTAAGGAATCAAAGCTATGGAAATTTAAGAGAATACATTCAGTAAAAACAATAATTAAAGATTTAACATCAAAGAATAATAGAAATTATCTCTATAAATTTTCAGTACCCTGGTTTTTGTACCAGATAGGAGACCAGAGCCTTACAATGTTTTTGCCGTTTATTTTAATTTCTGCACTTGGGATATCGGCAGTCAGCGGCGCACTTTCTGCAGTTATTGTAAAGGCATTCACAATTCCGGCATCAATTATTGCACTTCTGATAATACGCCGCACGGGAACAAAGCATCTCCAGGCATCCGGTTTTATAATAAGATCTTTATTCCTGGGTATTCTTGGTTTTGGCCTCTTTTTCGCCATTCACATGACAGGCATTGATATTATAATTTTGCTGGGCCTTGCATTCTTTTTTGGGTCAATGGGGCCAGACAAAACAACTGTAATAATGCCTGTGGAAAAATACGACAGTTCAATACGAGGTTCCGGCCAGGGATTCAATGAAATGGCAGGAAGATTTGGAGGCCTGATAGGCATACTTGCATTCGGCCTCTTCGGAATAGCCGGTATAGACTATGGACTTATATTCCTATCAATTACATGCCTGCTTGGATTTATCTTTACATCTTTATATATACACAACAGCGATTTAAAAAGTTATGATATAGAAAATCAGGCCGGGACAAAATAAACATCATTTATCGTAAAATCCGGTGTTTTCTTAAATTTTGCAACAACATCCATACCTATTTCAATTTTTCTTTTTTCTTTATTTACGAGTCTGGACATAAATAATGAATTTACATTCTCAAACTGGACAAGAATTAAAGTGTATGGCGTTTCATCCTTAAAAACCTCACCGGCATAATTGCATGTTGTAAATGAATGTATTTTTCCATTTAACGGCAGTTCAAAATCATATGTCATATTTCCGCAGTACATACAGTATTTTCTGTATGTTCCATACCTGTAATTGCATTTTCTGCATTCCGAACCGATTAATTTGCCCTGTGATATTCCATAAAAGAATGGGGAATCCTGTGCATAACTGTGTTTATATGATGTATTGTATTCCCATTCAACGATTAAAGGGTCTATTTTTATTATTTTCCTTCCTGCCATTATTCCGCCTCCATGACTGTAACTGTTTCATATGCTCCTGTTCCTGCATGGCTGTGTATTATTCCGCGCTGCGGCGATTTAATTTGTAATTTATTATTCTTAAAATGCCCTGAAATGCTTCCCTGAAGCTGCCAGAAAGCATAGACAGCCTGCATTATTCCTGTTGCACCTATGGCATGGCCCGATGCCTGAAGACCTCCCTCGACATTAACGGGAATATCCCCGTTTATTTCACTTCTGTGCTCCTCAATGAATTTTCCTCCATTTCCATATTTGCAGAATCCCATATCCTCATATGCCTGTATTTCAGCTGAGGTATATGCATCGTATAATTCTGCAAAATCTATTTCTTTTTCAGGGTCTTTAATGCCCGCACGTTTATATGCCGTTTTTGCTGCCAGCCTTCCTGCCCGGAATGAATGAACTCCCGGATATAAAAGATTTTTATAATCCTCTTTCTTTTCATTTTCCAGCAAAGGAACCTCGCCGAAGGGCCTGTCAGCCAGCCTCATTGTATCGCTTGATGAACCTATGGATTTTATCAGAACAGGCTTTGATTTAAAGGATTTTGCAGCTTCCTCTGATGCAAGAATTGCACATGCCGCACCATCTGACATTAAACATATATCCAGCATTTTTAGCGGTGTTGATACAACAGGTGAATTAAGTACATCATCTACTGTAATATCAAGCGGTGCCTGTGCAAATGGATTATACTTTGCATTGCCATGGTTTTTAACCGATACCATGGCCATTTGCCTTTCAGTTGTTCCGAATTCATACATATGCCTTGTTGCCATTAAAGCATAATATGCTGTATAAAAACCTCCAAGAGGGTAATCAAAATTTGAATCGCTTCCAAGTGCTATTATGTCATTTCCCTTCCATGTATTTACATGTGACATATTTTCAAATCCGTATACGAGGCATGTATCCATATTTCCGGAAGCAATTTCCTCATAGCCGGTCTGGAATGCAAGGCCCCCTGTTGCTCCTCCACCCTCAACTCTTTTTGATGGTTTTCCTGCCATGCCAATGTAATCATTGGACATTGCACCTGCTATGAGCTGGCCCTGCAAATGGTCGGAAAAATATGCTGAAACTGAACCATCGATATCATTTATTGACATGCCCGAATCATTCAATGCATAATCAAGTGCATTTTTGACATTGAGCCTGAAATCGGCATCATAATTAGCCTTCATGAATTTTGTTATTCCACCGGATACCATGTAAACCTTTTTTGGTTTATTTTCCATTATTTTTGCCCCCGTATTTTTTTATCAATGCCTCTGAAATAACCTTTTTTCGTATCTCATTTGTTCCTGCGCCTATTGTTAAAAGAATTGAATCCCTGAATACACGCTCTATTTCAAAATCTTTTATATAGCCGTATCCACCAAAAATTTGAAGTGCCTCCCTTGCTATATACTCGGAAGATTCAGAAGCATATAGTATTGCAGCGGCGGCGTCCAGTGAATCCATTTTATTTTCATTGACTCTCTTTAATGCTTCAATTGCAAAGAGCCTTGAGGATTCAAATTTTGTATACATATATGCCAGTTTTTCCTGTACAAGTTCGAATTCATGTATAGCTTTTCCAAACTGTTTTCTTTCTATGGAATAATTTACAGCGAGGTCAAGCGCCCTTCTGGCCATTCCTATTGAATTGAAGGCGAGTACTGCCCTTTCCATGTTAAGGCCTGAAAACATGACATTTTTTCCGTCATTGATCTTTCCAACGATTCTTTTTTCATCTAATTTTATATTACTAAAATAAATTGTGCCTGTTGGTGATCCGCGCATACCCATTTTGTTAAATTCAGTTCCACGTGAAAAACCCTCATCTGTATCTTCTATAATAAAAGGTGTAATATATTCTCCTGTTCTAGCATAGACAATAAATACATGTGAATAAGGTGCATTTGTGATAAAAGTCTTGCTCCCGTTTATTATGTATTTATTTTCCTCTTTAACGGCAGTTGTTTTCATTGCAAGCGCATCTGAGCCCGAAGATGGCTCTGTCATGCCCAGAGAACCTATATATTCGCCGCTGGATAATTTTCCTGCATATTCAATTTTTAGATCTTCTGAGCCGTTCCTGCATAAATTATCAAGGCATAAATTGCTGTGTGCACCATATGACAAACCAAGAGAACCCGAGGCATAACTTATTTCCTCCTCAATTATCGCCTGTGATATATAATCTGATCCCGAACCGCCATATTTTTCGGGTACAGTAATTCCAAGATAGCCATTTTTCCCCATTTTTTTGAAGACATCCAGAGGAAAATAATTCTCAGTATCCATTTTATTTGCAACTGGCATAATTTCTTTCGCTGCAAAGGATTTTACAGTTTCCTGCAGCATGGTATATTCATCATCAATTCTTTCCATTCAACAAAAATTATGACATTATATATAAACAATTCATTCATCCTGTAATTATATAGATTAATAGAATAATGAATTTTAAGCTTTTATAAAATATTATAAAACGCAGATGAGGTATTTCATATAGAAATAAATTTTTGTATATAGCAAAGGCTATATATCCATTATTTTAATTCATTACTATGCTGGATTATAATAAAATTGTTGAAGCCGAAGAAGAGGTTAAAAAATATTTGCACAGGACGCCGTTATTTCATTCAAAAACTTTCAGTGATATGTTTTCCTGTGACCTATACTTTAAAATGGAAAATTTTCAGAAAACAGGTTCATTCAAATCACGCGGGGCAATAGTAAAATTTTCCGGACTTACAGATGAAAAGAAGAAGAATGGCGTTATAACTGCAAGTGCCGGAAACCATGCACAGGGTGTTGCATTTGCTTCCTCAGTATATGGAATAAATGCAAAGATTGTAATGCCTGAAACCACTCCGCCTGCAAAAATCAATGCAGTTCAGGGATACGGTGGAACAGTTATATTACACGGAAACAGTTATGATGAGGCGCATGAGTATGCAATTCACATTGCAGTTGAAGAAAAAAGGGAGTTTATAGAGGCATACAACGACGAGGAAATCATTACAGGCCAGGGAACAATTGGTCTGGAGATACTTGAGGATATAGAACCGGATATTGTTATAGTTCCAATAGGCGGCGGCGGCCTTATTTCAGGAATTTCATTCGCTATAAAATCCAAAAACAAAGATATTTCAATTATAGGTGTGGAATCTGAAAAAGCCAACTCCATGGAATTATCATTAAAAGAAAACAAAATCGTACCATATACAAGCAATGATACAATTGCCGATGGTATTGCAGTTAAATATCCGGGAAATATAACATTTGAAATTGTGAAAAAATATGTAAATAATATTGTTACGGTCAGCGATGAGGATATTGCATATGCACTGTTCAAACTTCTTGAAAGGGAAAAAATACTTGTGGAACCTTCAGGTGCAGCAGGTCTTGCAGCTTTATTTCAAAATAAAATAGATGTTGAGGGCAAAAAAGTTGTTATAGTACTATCGGGCGGCAATGTAAATTTTCTGCTTCTTTCCAATATTATATACCACTCGCTTGAAAAGGAAGATAAATTATTAAGGCTGGAATTTAATCTCCCCGATCATCCGGGTACAATGATAAAAATAGTAAATGCAATATCAAATTCCGGTGCAAATATATATCATGCCGAGGTCGATAATTTAAAAAAGGATACGCCGATAGGATATCAGAATCTGTTATTTACAATCAATGTTGTGGATACTGATCGGATAAATGAACTTTTAAATAATCTTGACAGCCTCGGATACCATTACAGAATAGTCAGCTAATAAGTCATATCTCAATTGTAAATTCATTATATTTTATATTATCAAGATTTTTTGTTTCCACTAAAGTTACATCGGACATGGGAATTTTTTTGCAGTAGGCAAGCATGATAGAAACCATTTCATCATCACCCTCAAATATAGCTTCGACAGAGCCGTCGTCACAGTTTTTAACATATCCTTTAATACCAAGTTCAAGAGCTCTCTTCCTGACATGGGCCCTGAAGCCCACGCCCTGCACCATACCGTAAAATTTAACTTCAATCGCTTCCATTATCTATAATTATCTAATAACGCATATTATTTGTTATAATTTGTTTTCTATAAAATCCCTCACTATTTTACGCATACTTTTTCTAAGAATTTCCGAAAGCGCCGACGTTGATATATGCATCTCACCGGCGATTTCAGTTAAATTCATCTTTCTTTCAGGATTAAAATATCCGTTTTCATATAATTTTATTATTATTTCTGTTTCCCTTGGGGTTAAGTTGTTGCTATCAACAGATATATCACTTATAACATATTTTATATCATTTTCTTCAAGTTTTTCCTTAAATTCCCTGAGTTTGGCATAATTGGGAAGCAATAATTTGTAAGACATTGTTTGCTGATTTATAGCCTTGCTGTTTAATATAACACAGTCAAATGCACCAACAACAGAACAGGAACTGCAACATGCTGCCTTTGCCCAGAGTGTTTTATCTCCGGTTTTTATTGTATCGCTTGTTATCAATTTTAAGTGATTTAATGCACTTTCGGCATCCTGATTGCTTTTAAATGTAATTTTATGTGTGGTTTCCTTTCCATCTATTTTCAATCTCTCTATAGATGTACCGGTAAAATTTGCAAAAATATAATTGGTAGTTTCACAGTCTGTTCTTTCAAGGCGCAGGAGTATCTCAATACCATTTTTCAATCTATTCAATGGATTGTAATGTCATATAAATTTAAATATTTACCCTTTTTAGTTATAGAAAATGTATAAATCTCAAAAAAATACCTGATATATAAGGTATACAGCTTATATATGCAATTAAAATAATATTTCGATTGACATGGTTGCAATTTCATATCCGGTTTGGGATAGTGCGATGTTCGCATATACTATATCTGCGCATATAATCATAGTGGCCATTACGCTTGCAATGGCGCTTTTAATAACAATATCTGAGTATATTGCACTTAAAGGCAAGAATAAGTATTATGAGGCACTTGCACACAAATTGAGCATAGCATTGGTAATTAATTTTGCAATAGGTACAGCTTCCGGTGTTTTTATGGCAGTGGAGTTAATGCTCTTCTGGCCCGTATTTATGAGAGTTGTTGGTGCTGTTGCAATGCTGAGTTTCTATGCAGAAGTCTTCGCATTTCTGGTAGAATCTGTAACTTTAATGGTATATGTTTACTTCTGGGACAACTTTAAAAACAGATGGAACCACTGGCTTGTGAGCTGGGGTGTTCTATTTGGCAC
>JABEBX010019810.1_pt1 | contig 50816 bp, 47 predicted proteins | sample 7245971 | NCBI WGS metagenome assembly JABEBX01 (sample SAMN14506365, study PRJNA622280) | hot springs metagenome | biome: hot spring [ENVO:00000051]|acidic hot spring [ENVO:00002120]; feature: spring [ENVO:00000027]|sediment [ENVO:00002007]; material: sediment environment [ENVO:01001048]... | reverse complement strand
TTTCTCATCCTCGCCGGCATCACCGCCGCATTTTTGCATCGCATGGCCATTCCCCTGCCCCCGGCCACCGTCGCACTGCTGCTGCTGCAACCCACCGGCCCGGTTCTGGACATGCTGCTGCACCGCCGTTCCTGGCTCTTGGATTGATCCGTCATGTCGCGGGAATATATCTTCAGATGGGAGTCGACATAATAATATGGTTGGTCATAAATTTATATAAATGAATATTTAAGAAAGCGGATAAAAATAATTATCGAAAATATATTTTAATCCGATAACATTATGGATGCCATAATAAGGTGACTTTTCGTGTACGACGGCTTTTTATTCGATGAATATCATCCCGCCGCCGGGCCGGAATTGTTGAAGTTGAATGTTATAAAAAAAGATTTGGTGCATTGAAAGGAAAAGCGGTATTTTTTACCCTCGCCAAGGCGCAAAAGGATGTTCGCCGCACCGCCCGATACGCGATCTCTATTGAGGATGATGAGGTATGACAGTAAATTTTCCTGCGCACGATCGCGCCACGGGCGATGGCGATATGTTCCGGAAACTGTTTGAGAACAGCCCGGCAATTGAATATCTCCTCGACCCGGCCAACGGCCGCATTGTGGACGCCAACAGTGCCGCCTGCAAATTCTGGGGTTGGTCGCGGGAACAACTTCAGAGGATGTGCATCTGGGATATCAACATCGCCGGCCAGAAAACACTGGAGGAACAGTTTGCGCAATCACGGGCGTGAACCGCCTGTTATTATCAAAATCGGCATCGCATCGCGTCGGGTGAACTTCGTGACGTGGAAGTGTACATCAATCCGATACCGTTTGGCGGGCGGATATTAAATTAGATAATCGCTCATGATGTGACTGCTCGCCGGCGGGTTGAGGACTCACTGCACTTGGCGCACCGGGCGCTGGACTCCATTCCGATTGGCATGTTGATTGCCGATGCGCTGCAACCAGATATGCCGATAATCCATATAAACCCCGCTTTTGAAACCATTACCGGCTATTCGCAAGCTGAGATCATCGGGCGCAACTGCCGCTTCTTACAGGGCACAGAACGCGATCAACCGGAGATTGAGGAAATTCGCCAGGCCTTAAAAGAGGGACGACCGTGTGAAGTCATTTTACGGAATTTCAAAAAAGACGGCGCGCTCTTCTGGAATCAACTCCATATCGCACCGGTGCGTGACGATCAAGGAAACATCACCCATTTCGTCGGGGCGCAGCGGGATGTTTCTATCCAGAAGGCGGCGGAAGCGCACATTGAACATCTCGCATTTTTTGACCTCTTGACGGAATTGCCCAACCGCCGGCTGCTTCTGGACCGGCTCGCCAACTGCATATCCGTGTCGCAACGCAATAATGCCTTCGGTGCTGTTGTATTTTTAGATCTCGATCACTTCAAAAATATCAATGACGCCCAGGGCCATGAAACAGGTGATGAGCTTCTGCGGGAGATCGCCAAACGCCTGCGGCATTGCCTGCGGCTGGAAGATACCGTCAGCCGACTGGGTGGAGATGAGTTTGTTCTGATGCTGCCCGATCTGGCGGACAACTTGGACTCCGCCGCGCAAATGGTGCAGACCGCCATCACCCGCATACAAAAAACAATATGTGAACCGGTGATACTCGGCACGTTTCAGCATCAAATCGCGGCAAGCATTGGCGTAACCATTTTTCCCAAAGGGGCTGAATCCGCATCAGATTTGCTTAAACAGGCGGATACGGCCATGTACCGCGCCAAGGCCATGGGGCGTAACTCTGTTTGTTATTTTGAACCCGCCATGCAGGCGGTTGTCAGCGCTCGCTTAAATCTGGAGCATGATTTGCGCGAGGCGGTGGAACGAAAGGATTTCCGCATGTTCCTCCAGCCGCAGGTTAATACTGCGGGGACCATCGTTGGGGCCGAAGCGCTCATACGCTGGCACAACAAAGAGGGTGGCCTGATTTCGCCCATGGCGTTTATTCCGGTCGCGGAAGAAACCGGCTTGATCGTGGCAATGGGAGAATGGATGCTCCAGCAGGCCTGCCACGCGATAAGGAAACTTGAAAAGGCCGGGAAAGCCATCCGCATGTCGGTAAACGTCAGCCCACGGCAATTTCGTGGTAAAAATTTCCGGGATGACGTGGCCATGGTGCTGCAGGAGTCCGGAATCAATCCGGATCTGTTAACGCTGGAAATTACCGAAGCGGTGGTTTTTGATAATCTTGCGGAAGCGGTGGAAAAAATGCGGCAGATCAAAGAACTGGGAATACACTTTTCCATTGACGATTTCGGCACTGGTTATTCATCACTTTCCTACCTGAAAAAATTGCCTTTATCAGAACTGAAAATTGACAAATCCTTTATTCAGGATGCCCCCACGGACATGAATGATGCCTCACTGGTGGAGGCGATTATGGCGGAGGCAACCCATCACGGCCTGAATGTTGTTGCCGAAGGCGTCGAAACGCAGGAGCATTTTAATTTCTTGAAAGAGCGCGACTGTCCATTGTTCCAAGGATATTATTTTGGCCGCCCCATTCCGGACGAAGAATTTGCCGCAAAAATTTTACAGCAGTACGCAGCCACATCCGAAGCATGACTAATGGCATCCAAATTTCTTCGCCCGCCACTCCTCAATCCAACGGCAATTGTTAATTAATCGTGTTTGCGAATGTCAAAATTCAAATACGCTTTTAACTTCCCGGCAATTGTATACAATATAATACTTATCGGCGGCAGCACGCGGGTGAAGATGTGAAAGGACTTGCTGGAATGACCGGCACACCGGAAATATTTGATGTAACAATTATTGGTGGTGGCCCGGTGGGCCTTTATGCCGCCTATTATGCCGGCCTCCGGCAGATGAAAACCAAGATTATTGAGTCGCTGGATCAGCTTGGCGGCCAATTGGCCACACTGTATCCGGAAAAGTACATCTATGATGTCGCCGGTTTTCCCAAAGTAATTGCCCGCGATCTGGTCAAAAACCTTATCGAGCAAGGATTGCAATATCACTCTTCCATACATCTATCCGAAACGGTCAAAACGCTCAAGCGGCATGAATCGCTGGATTGCTATATTATCGGCTCGGATAAAGGCGAACATTATACAAAAACCCTGCTGATTTGCGCTGGTGCCGGAGCTTTTCAACCGCGTAAAGTCATGCTGCCAAACGCCGCCGCATGGGAAAATAAGGGTATTTACTATGCCGTATCATCCAAAGCGGCATTTGCAGGCAAACGCCTGCTGATCATTGGCGGAGGTGATTCCGCGATGGACTGGGCGATGAATTTGCATGGTGCAGCGTCGCATATTTCCATCATTCATCGCCGGAATCAATTTCGGGCGCATGAAGAGAGTATTTCCAGGGTTTTAGCGCTCGGCATTCCAATTTTAACATTTTGGGAATTAAAAGAGCTGGTAATAGCCGATAATGTTTTAAAGGGTGCCGTTCTGGTCAATAACCAGAACCACGAGAAGCGGACAATACAGGTCGATGCAATACTTCCGCAACTCGGTTTTATCAGTTCATTAGGTGCCATTAAAGGTTGGCCTGTCAAACAGGAAGGCCAGTCCATTCTGGTCAACCAGCAGATGGAGACCAATATGAAAGGCATTTTTGCGGCGGGTGATGTGGCGGGATTCTCCGGCAAGCTTAAGCTGATCTCCACAGGCTTTGGAGAAGCGGTTACGGCGGTCAATTTTGCCAAGACGCAGCTTGATCCCAAGGCCAAAGCCTTCCCCGGGCACAGTAGTGAAATGGGTCCGCAAACGTTGACAACGATGAATAATGCCGACGAAAATCCTGTAACGGTGGAATCGTTTGGCCGTTAGGTATACTGGACGTGAGTTGCAGGAACTGGCTGGTAATGTGTAGGACATAGCGTATTTTGAAATTCAGAGGCATTACAACTTGTAAAATGCTCGGCGTGGTGCTCCTCGCCGGTTCAATGCTGTCCGTCTGGCCAGGCTGCAAGGATGGTTCCACCGATTCCTCCTCGGCGAGTCGCGGAAATGCTGGTGCCTTACGTCCCATGGCCTTAGAGGCATTGCCGCTCAAAAATAGCGCCGGCATCCTGGCGAATCCGCTCACCGCCAGCGCCTGGAAAAATGCGCAATGGTATCAACTGGCCGACGCTCAATCGGGCCGGGGCGGCTACATCCGGTCAAAAGTTGCCGCCGGGTTCGGCAGATCCAATTTGTACATTGCAATTGTCAATTCGGGGCCTTATCAGGGGGATCACGCCGCCGCAGATGCTAATCTCTGGCGGCATGACTGCACGGAAATATGGCTTGACACCTCACGTAAACAAAATGGCACCAACTTTTTTGAACTGGTGGTTTCACCTTCCGGGCGCACGCACGGCGTGTGGCATCGTTCTTCCACTCCACCTGCGCCAAACGCAAACGGCACGCCCAATCTCAATCATCCCTATGGCCTGATTCCCTACACGATCGCCGGGCTAACAGTCAAGACCGGATCAGCAATGTGGAGGGGTCATCCTGCGGCCACCATTGTTGTAAAAATCCCGATCGCCAGCTTGCCCGCGCCTTTGCAATTTGCCGGGAAAATTGGCGGGCGGTTCCGCGTGAATGTGTTGCGATATCTTTGGCAGGTCACAAATTCCGGCCATCGCAAACTCACTCAATACAGCCTGTTCCCGGTGCCCCTTGAATGCCAGGCTTTCGCTCCCTATCTCATGGGACGCCTGGCACTGATTTCCTCCGATGACGCCAGCCTGGCCCTGCGGCGATAAGCACGAGCACAGGATAATAATCCGGTGCTCTATGGGATCGTGAAGCAATAACTTCTCTCTATCTGCCTTGGATCCATTTTTAGCCGTCGGCTTCGTTGCTCGCTGCTTACACACACTCTTGCAAGGTATGCCCGTCGCTCTCGTCTCGCCAGCGGCCAAAACTTCTGCGCCATAAAATGTGAATTACCGCCCCGACACCCAGTGTTTAATCAGCGGTAACGCCGGCTCGCCCTGGGGTGAATACGCTCCGTAATCGGTGGGCTTGCAGCCGGGCAGCCACTCCCAGATCAAAGCGCCGGCGAATGCGGATGGCGGAATGTTTCGCCATGTCCGCACAAAGGCTTGATATGCAATGCGTTGATTTTGCGGATTGACCAACCCCGTGCCGACATAATCCCATGGCTTGGCCAAGGTGTTGTCCAGATTATCCCAGCCGATTTCCGTAAATAAAACCGGCTTGCGCTGGCGCTTGGCAAATGTCAGGATGCTTTGCTTGATGTGCTGCCACCGGGCGGCCACTTCCGCCGTGGTGGGCCGCTTGGAATCCGAAAGATCGTAATACGAATTCATGCCGATGTAATTCACCTGCGGCCAGAAATGGACATATTGATAATGATCCCAATTGGCGCTATATGTGAGTTTGCCATGAAAGCGCCGGCGGACCATCCGGATAATGCGCAGCCATCGATTGTTAAAGGGTTCGGTGGAGAGCAATTCACTGCCCACAGAAAATATGGCAACATGCCCCCGCTGCGCCCATCCGGCGGCAGCCAGGATATAAGCACGATAACGGGCAAACCAGAGCTTCCAGTTCGGAGGCTTAATAACACCCCGCCAATTATTGCCGGTCGCGTGATTCAGAAGAATAATGGGCATGAGCATGGTAGATATTCCCTGCTTATGGGCATAGAGCAGGACTTGGCAAATCTGGGCGGGCGTTAATGAAACCTGAGGATCAATGTGAATATTTTCCGCATGGACATCATGTTGTCGGGCGTTAATAACAAAATTAATCCAGCGGCATCCCATGGCGTGCAGGTCTTTGATTGCCTGCAAATATTCCGGCAGGCCGTTGGGATTATCCAATTGAATGGAAAATCCACGGATCGGCGGCAGACCGGTAATTGGAAAATGCAGCGGCTGCAGCGGGGCAAATTTCCTGGTGATGGCCCGTTGCGGCCAGCCCATGCCGGCGTTTGCCAGCATAAACGCAGCGGCGGTAAGCAGGAACATCCCCATGATGAATGTCTGGATAAATCGTCGTTGCAACGCATGGCCTCCGCGACAAAAACCGTAGTTTGCGGGATTCTCATGCCGTATGCAAACAGGTGTCGTCGGCTTATATGACGCCGATGATATTATCGCGCTGCGTGACTCGCCGCGGAAGCCGACTGCAAATAAAAGTACAAAGCGTAAATCAGGCTCGTAAAGCGATATTTTCACCGCCCCATATCAGATGATTGCTGAATCACACCCAAGTGTTTCATCTTCTGTAAGCAGGGAGCAACGAAGCCGGCGGCCAAAAGAACCAGCAGAAAAGTGCGAAGTTATTGTTTCACGGTTCCTACTCGCCGATATGTTAAAAATTCCACATTGGGCCGCTCTTCGCGGTGTTCCACAGCCCATTGGGCGGGATCCCAATGGGGAAACCATGTATCACCGGCAACCGGCTCGTGCAGCTTGATAATGCTGATATACATACGATCCGCCAGCGGCATGGCCAGAGCATAAATTTTCGCCCCACCTACAATAAAGAGTTCACTTTCTCCGGAGTTTTTTGCCGTGGCAATGGCATCCTCCAACTTGGCAAACCATAGGGTACCCGCCGGAGGATCAGGGGGAATCCGTCGGGTTAAAATCAGATTTGTGCGATTGGGCAATGGCTTATGGATGGAATCAAATGTTTTCCGGCCCATGAGAACAGTGCGGTCGGTGGTAAGCGTTTTGAAATGCTTCAAATCCTCCGGGACGTTCCAAGGAAGTTTTCCATTCAGGCCAATGACGCGTTCCGGCGTCATGGCCGCTATTAAACTGATTAACATGGTGTCCTCCTGGCAATAAAATCGGCGACAACCGGCCCGATGCGATCCGGCGCTTCTTCATGCGGAAGATGGGATAAATCAGGAAAGCTGTGAAATTCATTATGCGGCAGTGCCTGCCGCAGGCGCTCACCGGTACCCGGCGCCAAAAGTTTGTCCTGTTCTCCCCAGATCACAAGAACTTCCTGCGGCAACTTCCCGGCCTGTTCCAGATAATGCCGGATTTGAGCATCATGCACCGGCAAATGGTGGATCAGGTCTTTAAGCCGATGCCGATTAGCCGCGGTTTTCATGTTATCGTGATACACGTTGACCAGTTCCGTATCCACTTTGGCCGCGTCAACATAACCGATGGTGGTAACACCGCAGACCAGTTTCCGGGGTGGAATAAATTGCATCATCAGCGACCCCAGCAGCGGAATGCGTATGAGCCGATAGAAGGAGGGCAGAGGTTGTGGAAATAACGCGGGGTTGAATAAGACAATGCGATGGATAAGCGCGGGAAAATCAACCGCGGCCATCAGGCTTAATCCACCGCCAAGGCTTGATCCTCCGATGTTAATTTTTTTCCATCCCAACGCTTTGGGAATGGTCATGATCGCATGTGCCAGACTCCGCAAACTCACGCCGCCATGGCTCCAAGCCTCAGGCACTGTAAAGCCCGTGTAATCCACCAGAATCAAGTCACAGACGTTAAGTAAATGCCCGCTGATGCCACGGAAGGATGCCGGATGTAATCCCATGCCGTGTAAAAGCATTAAGACGGGTTTGCGCGTGCTGGAAGATCGTAAAATTTTGAACGGCATTTTCCAGGAGCCGGTATTGGCGTAATACGTCACCATATTGGTTTGGCGCGGATCGGCGGAAAAGTTAAACGCGGATGCCGGTTGGGCGGGGAGTTGATATTCAAAGAATTTCATGGGCATTTTCTGGCCAGGGATCAAGTTCAAATCCGGTGATACTGCATTTTCCATTACATCGGATTATACGCCCGCACATAGGGACCGTGAAACAATAACTGTGCTTATGACAGTTTATGCCATGGTTCGTATTATCCTCCGTTGGCGCAAAACAAAGCACCCAGAGCACCGGATGTAATCCGGTGGTGGATTGAGAAATGTGAATCCACCACCGCATTATCATGCGGTGCTCTTTGGATCTCAATGCAATACAAGCAACGGATGTAATCAGGAGGTTGGTTTACTGATGTGAACAGGCCACGGCACGAATCATATGGTGGTGTGCGTACTATTGGGAAAAATCACCAGCCGAATCTGTCGTGCAACCCAAGTTGCATATTTTTATGCGCCAATTCCGCATGCTGGTTTCGATGTATAAGGTGTATGTTTGGTATTTGTTTGGTATACTGGTTGCGTAACAATGGAAGGCTTTATGCAAAATTCAATCTTGACATTCGCTCCCGCTCCAACGCGCCTGGACGCGGTGGCACAGTTGCCCATGGCATGGCGTAATCTGGGTTCAACGATGCTGGGGTGGATTCAACGGCGGGCGGCATTACCGGGCATCGCGGAGAGTGTCCGCGAGCTGCGGCCCCGGGTGGCAGGTTCTGGTGAATCCAGACTTGCCGCCGCGCCGCAAAGCGGTGGCCGGGATGGGCTTGAAACGTTATATCAGGCCTGGCGCAGCACAAGGGATGGGTCATGCCGCCGACAAATTCTTGGCGATATTACGCGGGCATTTACGCCCCTGATACGCGCCACGATCCGTCAATACCATGTGGCCTGTCTGGCGGGCAGAGCAGATCTGGAGCAGGAGGCATTTTTAGGTTTGCACGATGCACTGCATAAATATGATCCCGCGCGTGGCGTGACGCTGGCCGGGTTTGTGCGCTGGAGAATTATCGGGGCAATTCTGGACGCGCGGCGCAGGTGGATGCGGCAATGCCGGGGGTGGAAAATTCAATGCGGTACATCCGATGCGCGGCAACTTTGCGCTCCACGCATCAATGAGCCGCCGGCCACCGCAGATCATACGGTTGGCGATCTGGAATTTGAAGATTTCTTTGATGCCCTTGGCCGCGGTTTATCCGCGCGGGAAAAACTGATCGTTAGGATGACCGTTCTGGAGGGAAAGACGTGCCGGCAAATTGGGCAATTCATCGGCCTGCATCACGCCCGGGTGGGGCAACTGTATCGCAACGCGATGGAGACGTTGCGCCACAATCCCCGCGCCCGGTGCCTGCTGGTCGGCACGGGCTGACATTTCGTTTCAATTGATTATTTTTCTGGTTTCACATTTTTTTGGAGGCATTTTTATGTCTGACACAATCGCATTACGCCTGGAATTAAATCAGTTGCTCAAGGACATTCCCGCCAACCGGGAAAAAATATTTCTGGCCATGCACGATCTGGCGATGTGCAAAGTCCGGCGAATTCATTTTCTTAATCCGCAGGATGCCGAGGATGTGGTGGCGGAAACGGTTTTATATGCCATGGGGCGGCTGCATAAATATAATCCCGGCCGGCACGCGGCGTGCGCGTATTTCGGCCTGATGCTCAGCCGACACATGCTGCGCCTGGTGCGGAAGGCTCAGCAAGAGGCCATGGTGCATGATGGCCCATTATCCCGCCAGCATGATCACAGCGTATTTGATACCGCCCCCGCCCGCAGACTGCCACGGGGCGTCGCCGGGCGCTGGCGGGAGTCGCAGGTGCGCGATGCCCAGGAGCGCGATCGCGTAAAAGATGTGCTGGATGAAGCACTGGCTGCGGCCTGCCAGGTGCTGGATTCATCGGCACCGGGAGAAGAAGTGCAACGTGCGGAACTGACCATTGGCGTGTTGCAGCATGTGCGGAAAGCATTGCTGGGCCGATTCAACCGGATTCAGGCCGACCAGCAACGCGATGCCGCGCAGCCCGTGCATTCATGAAAAGGGGTGCGGCGATAATTCCCGCATCACGTAACCATGCAAAAGCGTCATATAGCCGGCTCTGCCGGCGGTCAACGCTGCAACTGATGATGGCTCATGTCCAGAAAAATAAACTCGATCGCCGAATTGTAAGTTTTCAGGCAAACAAATCAAAGGCCGTGTACCGATGGTACAAATACAAAGAGGGATTCTCCGCCAGTTTAGTTGAATTTCTCGTGCGCCATTCGGGTGTCACTTCCGGAACGATCTTGGATCCGTTCGCGGGTAGTGGTACCACTCTATTCGCCGCGAGCAACTTGGGACTTTGCGCAGAAGGTATCGAATTGCTCCCAATTGGCCAAAAAATAATTGCGACAAGACAGCTAATCGAAGCAGGGCTAACGTCACAGCAGATGATGGCATTGGCGGGCTGGGCCGACCAAACACCTTGGCAGAAAGCAAAACATCGGAAGCAGCTACCCGAACTTCGCATCACCAAGGACGCCTATCCACATAATACGAAACTCGAAATCGAAGCATTTCTGGGAGCTTTAGAGAAAGAACCACCGATCATATCCTCGATTCTCGAGTTTTCCCTGTTATGCATCTTGGAATCGGTTAGTTTTACCCGCAAAGATGGACAATACCTAAGATGGGACTACCGGTCTGATCGCCGTCAGGGGCAAAAGCCCTTTGACAAAGGCGAAATACTCACATTCAAAAGCGCAATGATATCTAAAATAAAAGAAATCCTTGCGGATCTTACCGATGCGGATCAATCCACTGATTTATTTCACCAGCCAATCCAACACGGTACCGTTACCCTTCATCATGGTTCGTGTCTTGACATTCTTCCCCGGCTTCCGTCATCGTCGTATGATTCCATTGTGACATCGCCACCCTATTGCAATCGTTACGACTACACCAGAACCTATGCGCTCGAACTCGCAGTTCTGGGGACGGACGAAACTAAACTCTCCGCCCTCCGCCAGAACATGCTGACTTGTACCGTTGAAAATAAACTCAAATCACTCATGGCCATTAATCCGCAATGGCGACATGCAATCCGAACCGCCGATCATCAGGAACTTTTACAGGCTATCTTGCAATACCTTGATCTGCAGAAGGCCAATGGCGTGCTCAACAACAATGGTATACCGCGGATGGTACGAGGATATTTTTATGAGATGGCGTGCGTCATATTCGAATGTGCCAGAGTATTGAAACAAGGCACCCGGCTAATGATGGTCAACGACAATGTACGTTATGCCGGTGCAAGCATTTCAGTTGATTTAATTCTTTCATCCATGGCTGAAAGCATGGGATTTCGCGTCGACCAGATCATGGTGTTGCCGACTGGAAAGGGCAACAGCAGCCAGCAAATGGGGCATCACGGGCGGGACGAACTTCGTAAATGTATTTATATATGGCAAAAGGAATAAAATCGTGAGAACGCCGGCCCTCCAACATTTGAGGTCCAGTGATGACCTTGTTACACCTTATACCGCTGTCAGGGCCGGATTTGTGCAGATGGCACTTGAGAAGAATCGGAAAGCAACTCCGCTCGTGGCTGAAGCCCGTTCTCTCAAAGCCCGCGCTACTGCGGCCAGAACCGCTGGAGAATTGCTAAATATCCCGGATATCCAGTCTGCAATGCTCACCGCATCGGGCATTTCCGATAAGGCGCTGAGCCATCTGCAACAGGAAGATAAAGACGCTGCCCTCCTGGGCCTGATCAAAAACTTTCTCGAACCGGCTGGAAATGATTTCGTGGAGGAATTGGTCTTTCGCTTCCTCTTAATCCGCGGCGACACACTCGGTGGATCTATGCGGAACATTGCCGGTGCAATGGCACAACGCAAGTTGTCTCGCGCGATAATCTCGTCGCTTAGGCTTGCCCGACAGCCATACCACTGGCTTCACTCACAAACAAATTCATGGGCTCAAGGTCAGAATGATGACGCGGATATTGAGATTTACCTCAAAGGACTTGCTTGGCAACGGTGCGATGCTCCTCGCACTCTGCTTTACAACCTCACATTGCCACTGACTAAAACCAATGTCGATCTATGCTTATTCAACTGCAACCATGAGACATTTTCCAAGGAAATAGTTGGATCACCACAAGCTTATATTGCTCTTGGCGAGCTAAAAGGAGGAATTGATCCGGCAGGGGCAGATGAACACTGGAAAACCGCTCGAACCGCTCTATACCGAATCCAAAGCGCATTTAAAAAAACGGGCGCAAAGCCTAAATCTTTTTTCATTGGCGCGGCTATCAAGATCAAAATGGCAAGTGAAATATGGAAACTCTTGTCCAATGGCGAGATTGATAACGCTGCAAACCTTACCAATGACCAGCAGTTAGATGCAATCGCACGCTGGCTTTGTTCGATTTAATCTTTGGGAGTGATAAATCAGCTATACGTGAAATCTAATGAACGCAATCAAACAACGGTACAAAAATAAGCCTCCGGCAATCCGAATTATGGCCATAATAATAGTATTTGCAGGCCCGGATATCCATCGTGCCCATAATCCGACAATCGCAGCTATTCCGCAATATGCGGGGTCAACACATAAACCTGCCGTGACCACGCTCCGTTGCCGTCGGTGATGGCGGCTTCCGGAGGAGTGGCCATTGGCGGAGGTTTATGGCGGGTTGATGGATTGGATAACGTCAGTTTGTGGTATGGGTGGTTGTAAGAAACTGCTCTGGGGGCAATCAGGCCCCAATTCTCTCAGATCCCTGTTCCCCTTCTTCCCATGGTGCAGTACAGCACAGCCGAATCTAGGCTGAATGAAGGCAGGATGAAAGCTTTGCTCAAATACGCGGCACCAGTTATCCTCACACTGTGACATAGACATAATTATTGGGAGACCATGTATGAAACGTCCTTTATCCGTTGCCGATCATAAACCCGTTATTATCAATCTTCGAACTTGGCATCAACTCCGCATATTTTGTCACAGATATCAGGCCATGATTAACTGTTTTGCGGTGCTCTTGATGTTCGTGACTTTTTGGTTCCATGATTTCCAGAGTCAAAATATAAACGATCTGAAAAATCAACTTTCGCGAGCACAATATCTCTTCGCGGTTCAGCAATCTATCTTTAACCTCGACCAATATCTTTCACAATCACATAGAGCATCGTATCTAAATAATTCAACTATCCATTCTCTCCGGAAACAACCCGATTACCAGAACATACGCAATAAACTTTTAGGAATGAAATTACTCATCGATCAGCTATGGTACATGCAAAAAGCGTTGACCGATAACAACCCAGACTTGCCATTCGCATCACGAAAACTGGCTCGCACCGCGACGTCCAGGGTCTTGGCTGCTGATCAGCAAGATCTAAATGTGATTTCCGCCAGATTTCAACATTTGCTTGATTTCCGTGTTGATCCCAATAGTTCTACCCCGACTAAAGAACAACAATATATTGCAGCCATTCACAAGCAGGAGTCATCGTTGGGCCTCACATACTTCCGAGCACAATGGGCACTTTCCATTGCCGAACCCGAAATTTTAATGGCGATGGACCACATGATAAACCGGGTAGAAACACAATATCAATTTTATACGGACATTAGTTACGCATTCTGGTTTATCGGAGCCATATTCACACTTATCGTTAACTTGCCCGCTCCGAAAACACATGAGAATAATGGCGAACCGTAATTGGAACCAGCAAGGGAACGTAACCGCTTGGTGAGGCCCAAATATCCCGTGGATGGGCTTATGCTGGAACGATCCCTGATCACAGCGGTCAAACGTGTATTTTTTTAGGAACATATAATGCAATTAGACCATTTTTTTAATGGAAGTGATGATAATACTACGCGAATATTAAGGAAGGCATATCAGAAAATTGAATTTTACTTCAAGGATTCACTTAATTACGATCTACAACTTAATTATGTGGTCGCGGATAATCAACCGGGCTTTCATTTTATTGGTGAAAGGTACCTGACAATTCGACCGCATCAAGACGAAATCGGAACTCTTTTCCATGAAGTGACTCATGACCTTTTTCACAGTAGTGTTTTCCACAGCATTTACAACAATATAAATAATAAGAGAATCAAAACAGATTGCTGTGATCTCCGTATTTCGAATGAGGATTGGGGCGAGGGGTTCTGTGAATCCATGCGGTGGCTCATGGGAAAAGAAATTAAAGAAGACCAGCAGTGGCGTGGACAGTTTGAATCAGATTGCTTAAATGGCGATCTACGCAAACAGTGTGCCAAACGCATTTTATTGCACGCACATTTCACGCTTGAAGGCTTCGCCAGTCTCTGGCATAAACTTAGCGATGAATACAATAATCTATTCATTGATAATGATCGCGCTGACTTTTTGGTAAAGCAATTGAATTGTCCTATATGTTCCATGAGCTTTCCCATCCATAGTTGAGGTTGAATTCCCAGGTTACTTCGTTTTTCATGTCACGGCAAGGCTCCTGTTGATCGTGTCCATCCTATGAACCCCATCTTCCATTGGTGATTGGAATATGAGAAGGTGTGGCCATCGCAAGCATAAGGACAAAAGCGATGGCGATGAAAACCTTTGAAAAACCTTCTCATCTACAGCGTCAAGGCCGTGAATTCTGGGCTTTGGTGTTGGAATTGCAGAGTGAATCTGCCATCGATATCTATCATTCAGGTGAAACAATGGCTGCCGGATGTCTGGAAAAGTCGGGGCCTCGCCGGGAACAAGTCCGCGTCTGTGCCGCAGGCATAATAATCCGCACATCATGCCGGAATATTATTCACATTCCCAAGCTCACCGGTAGACGGGCAAAACAACACTGGCCCACATGGCTGCTGCGCGGCGGGTTCCCTCCGGCATTGCAATTGGAATCGGATTCAAGCCGGGATATATGGTTCAGCGGTTATTCCCAAAGCTATCTGGAGCGCGATTTGCGGCAACTCAGCGCGGTTTCCAGTCTGCCGGATTTTATCCGGTTTATGGCGCTGGCGGCGCAGCGCACCGCCCGGATTTTAAATCAAACGGAATTATCGCGCGATGCCGCTTTGTCCCAGCCAAGCTGCCACCGCTATTTGAATTTACTTGAGACGGGTTGTCTGATTACCCGGCTCCCGACGTACGCCACCAACCCCACGACCAGCCTGATTAAGGCAAAAAAGCTGCTATGGAATGATTGCGGTTTAGCCGCGTGGTTGGCTGGCATTAAATCCGTTGCAGCGCTTCATGCACGGACGGATCAGGGATTCTGGCTTGAACAGACCATTTTTCAGAGCCTGCAGACGTGGCGGATTTTGGATCCGGCCAATCGCCGCATATATTATTGGCGCGATCGATCGGGCCAAGAGATTAAAACAAGATGAAGAAAACGGTTCAAATCAAAAAAACACCGGCCCAACAACGCGCTGCGGCAATATGGACAGCCATTATTGCATGGAGCATTAATGGCATTGCCTCGCTGGTCATTGCCATTGAGGCCTGGCATCGGCAGGCCAAGGATCTGTCTCTCGCCCATCCGCTGGACATCAATGATTTCAACCGCTGGCTGCGCATGCTGCCCCAATTTCTGCATCAGCACGCCGCCATCACCGGCAACCTCTGGCCCATGCCGCCGCTTTCAATTCTGCTGCTGTCACCGCTTTCATGGCTCTCTTTTCCCGCGGCACAATTCACCTGGGTGCTGTGCAAACCGGTCATGCTGGCAATTATTTTTTATTCAGTACTGGCCATCGTGCGCCGCGGTGGCGGGAAAATTGCGCCCCTGCCCATGGCACTGTTCCTGTTGACGTGGTTCTGGCCGGTCATAGGGGATATGCAGGAGGGACAGATGAATCTGTTCATGCTCACGCCCCTGGCCGCGGGTTTGTGCCTCATCCAGCGCGAAGAAACATGGAGTGATCTGTTGGGCGGACTGCTTATTGCCTTGGCAGTGGCGATTAAAGTTACACCTCTGATTTTTATTATCTATCTGCTGTGGCGGCGGCGCTGGCTGCCGGCCATAGCCATGCTGGGTGGAATTGTATTCTGGCTGTTTGTGCCGCTGGCAATATTTTTTTGCCTCCACCAGTCCGTCCGCTGGAATCAAGAATACGTTCGCGCCATGATCGCGCCGTATCTCGTAAAAGGATCGATTCCCGTAGCCTCCGGAGAATCCTTGCCGAGCTTTCTTATCCGGCTGCTTGCGCACCGCTCGGCGTTTATCACCTATCATCATGGTGTGGCCAGAAAATATTATGTCAACGTCTTGAATTTATCCGCGCCGCTGGCCCAGAAAATTGTCCGCGCCGTGCTGATTACCATCGGTGTTGTGGGTTTGATTTGGATGCGCAAGGTGCTGCCCACATTCAAGAGCCGGCGCTATATTTTTGAAATCGGCGCGGTGGCGGCGTTTATGCTCTGGGTGGAAGCGTGGGCATGGGTGCCACATTATGTCACGTTGATATTCACGCTCATGGCGGCGGGGTTGATCGCCGGCGATACTGAAGCTGCGGTCGCGGTGCGCCGCCGGATGATAACTCTGATGGCCGTGGCCGCCGTTCTCATGGCCATGACGTCCGATCTGGTAAAAATATTCGGACCGCATGCGTCCAATTACAGCCGGACTTTTGATCCTGTGCTCTTCGCCGGCATGATCCTGGTGCTGGGTATTATGACCGCACGTTATCCCTGGTCCGTTGCCACCGCCAAGGCGGAGCCATCAAACCGCACATAGATATTCTCTGCCGCCCTCGTTGCCGACGGTAATCCCAATCGCCGCATGAAAATACGGTGGGCTGGTTCACATCAGTCAATCAACCACCGGATTTCATCCGGTGCTCGTGGCGCATTGAAATCCAAAGAGCACCGAATGATCCTGCGGTGGTGGATTCACATCAGAAATCAAAACTTATAAAACAATGAGCCGATGATCAGGGTGTCATTGCGTTTGCGGCTAAGTTCGCCGGCGGTGTTGTCATAATTATCGGTGAAACTGGCCCGCAAACCAAAGCCGCGTGCCACTTCAGGCAGATCAAAACTAATGGCGCTGGTGGCGCTGGCCTGATAGTTATACGCATTTTCCAATGAGGAAATATATTGCATGGTCTGCGTGAATTGCGTGCGGCTATCAATTTGATACCTGAAGTGCAGCCCCGCTGTGCCGTTGATGTAACTGACAGACTGGCCGTGGAAATATCGTTCATACGTATAACCAGGGCCGGCGCGGAGATCGAGTTCAATTTTTTTGCTCTGGAGGATGTAATAACCCAAACCGGCATCATTGTTGGAGCGGATGGAGATGCCGAGAATCGCATCGTAACGGTTGTTGTTCTCAGCAAACAGGAAGATCTTTTTCGCCCACTTGGGCTTGAATTCATCCAGTGCCCGCCGCCAGATTTCATCGGTCTGGAAAAATCCCAGCGACTGGACATCGTTGGTCATACCATATCCACCGGTCAGGTTGATATTGACTTCATTGGGCTTGAAGTGGTAATGAAAATTCAATGAACCGGTGAACTGTGTGCTGTTGGAATTACCTGCGGCATCCAGCGCTCCAATGTCCAACTCATTTTGCCAATTCGGGCCAAACTAGGATACCGGCCCGGGCTTTTTTGTCGGCGGCACAGGCGCATTTACGATGGTAGCTTCCCAACCGGTACCACCGGGCGCCGGTGCCAAAGTGGCCATTTGAGCCGGTGCCTTGGCCGGAGCCAACACCACAGGTTCGGCGCTGGAGAGCGTTTTAATATCAGCTATTGCAACTGAAAGCGTGCCGGCGTAAGCGGTTTTAACCGTTACATGCGTGGCACCCACGCGGGTAATGGTCCCGGTAATATGGTCGCCATTTTTCAATACAATGGTTCCGGCCCGCACGCCGCCCACCGCCACTAAACCAGCCGCCAACACCACGATTAATACCATCCGCCGCACGTTCAACACTGATACATCTCCTGAAAACAATTGAACTGAAAAATCTAAGACGGAAATTTAAGCGCAGAGGGGCGCAATGTCAAACGAAGACCGGGAATAATGCACCTTGTACCAGTGAGATTGTAAGCAGAGAGAAACGAAGCAGGCGGTCAAAAGAACCAGGGAAGAAAGTGTGCAGTTATTGTTTCACACGTCCCTTTTAACCAAGGGCCTTGAACACCGTTACTGATCCAAGCCGAACGCTGTATGCACCGCCCGCAGGGCGTTTTCCGCGTCGGAGCGGCTGACCAAGCAACTGATGCGTATTTCGCTGGTGGAGATGTTCTGGATATTGATTTTCTGATCCGCCAGGGCCTTGAACATCGTGCCCGCCACGCCGGTGGCCTGCTTCATTCCCACCCCCACCACCGAGACTTTGGCCAGGTCTTTTTCATACGTGGCCGAACCGCCAAGTTCAGTCAGCAATTGCTCCATCACAGGTTTAAGATCCGCGACATCGCCATGCTCCACCGTGAAACTGATATTGGCCGTGCCATCATCGAGGACATTCTGGATAATGTCATCCACGACAATATTGGCCTGCGCGATGGCGATGAAAATCCGGGCCACAATGCCGGGGCGATCCGGAATGTTTTTAAGCGCCACGCGCGTGAGATCTTTTTTTAACGCACAACCTGAAACGGCAATTTCTTCCATCGCTTTAGTCTCCGCGACAATCCATGTGCCCGGGCGGTCGTGGCCGCTGTTACGGACATGGAGGGGAACATTATATTTCTTGGCGAACTCCACCGCCCGCGTCTGCAAAATGCCCGCGCCAACGCTGGAGAGTTCCATCATTTCATCATAACTGATACGGTCGATTTTCCGGGCTTTTGGCACGATGCGCGGATCAGCGGTAAATACACCATCCACATCGGTGTAATTTTCGCAAACATCTGCCTTCAGCACCGCCCCCAGCGCCACAAGGGAAGCATTACTGCCGCCCCGCCCCAGCGTGGTGATGTCGCCTTTTTCAGTCACGCCCTGAAAGCCGGCAACAATGACAATTTTGCCCGCCTCCAGTTCCGAGATAATCCGGCGTTTGTCAATTTCCCGAATGCGGGCTTTGCTGTGCATCGAGTCGGTAATCAGGCCGATCTGGCCGCCGGTAAAGCTGATCGCGTCATGCCCCTGTGAGTGAATGGCCATGGCAATTAAGGCAATGGTAACCTGTTCACCGGTGGCCAAAAGTTGATCCATTTCCCGTTTGGGTGGATTGGGCGCAACCTGCCGGGCCAGGTCAATAAGTTCATCCGTGGTATGCCCCATGGCGGAGACCACCACCACCACCTGATGGCCGGCCAGTTTTGCGGCAATGACTTTGCGGGCGGCGTTATGAATTTTCTCCGCCGTGGCCACCGACGTGCCGCCAAATTTCTGAACTACAATACCCATGCTCGTTTTCTCGCGCGTTTGCAAACCAAGCAATGTAGGCTCTGGCGGGGAAAAATGCAAAGGGTTTGCCAATGGTTTTAGCCAATGATTAGCCAAAAGGTTTTGCAGCGCTGGCCAGCGCCGGGGAAATTCTCTATAATAGTGGGTTGGTAGTGTGTTTTGGATTTTATTGTCAAAAAATACAGGAGTTATAAACCATGCCACTGATGACCACCAAGCCGATGTTTGACCTCGCTTATGAAGGCGGATTTGCCATCGGCGCGTTCAACGTGAACAACATGGAGCTGGCGCAGTCCATTATTGAGGCCTGTGCCAAGGAAAAAAGCCCATGCATCCTGCAGATTTCCAAGGGTGCCCGCAAATACGCCAATATCCGTTACCTCAGGCACATCATTGACGCCGCGGTTGAAGACCATCCCGAAGTGCCGGTATGTATCCATTGCGACCATGGTGATACCATTGAACTAATTAAGACCTGCATCAATGATGGTTACACCAGCGTGATGATTGACGGCAGCCACCATGCCTATGAAGAAAATGTCCGCCTGACCGCCGAAACGGTGAAGGTATCGCACGCGGCGGGCGTGGTGGTGGAAGCGGAACTGGGTATGCTGGGCGGTATTGAGGAAGATGTTGTTGGCATGGATGCCCATGAATATGAGAAGAATGTCGAAAAATTCCTCACTGATCCGAAGCAGGCCGCGGACTTCTGCAAACGCACCGGGCTGGACTCTCTGGCGGTGGCCATTGGCACCAGTCATGGAGCGTTCAAATTCAAGCATGAAGCCAAACTGGCGTTTAACCGCATTGAAGAAATAATGAAGACGTGCCCCGGCATTCCGCTGGTGATGCACGGCAGCAGCAGTGTGCCGCAGGAATTTATTGATCTGGTCAACAAGTACGGCGGAGCCATGCCGAATGCCAAGGGCGTGCCGGAAGATCAGATTTCAATGGCGGTGCGGAAGTATGGCGTATGCAAAGTGAACATTGACACCGATCTGCGACTGGCCATGACGGCGAAAATTCGCGAAGTATTTGCCACCAAGCCGGCGGAATTTGATCCGCGCAATTACCTTGGCCCCGCCCGTGATGCCATCATCTCCATGGTGCAGCGCAAACTGCACATGCTCAACAGCGCCGGAAAGACTGAGGCGGTCATTGCCCAGTGGAAAAAACTCGGCAGCCCGATGCCAAAGTATTACACGCATAAAAAAGCGGGGTAAGGATAAAATAACTTACATATGCGCGGCATTTGTGATCGAGCACCGGATGTAATCCGGTGGTTGATTTACTGATGTAAACCGGCCACCACATTATTATATGGTGCTGCATTGGTAACACCGGCTTGCCGGAACGGCGGCGGCCTGATGGTTAATTAACCGCCACCTCCGGATATTATTTCGGACAAGATCCCTTTCACCGTCCGCCGCCATTTCCATCATGGCATCGTCAACTCACCGACGCCCAGCCGATGGTGTCGCACCACCATAACTCGAATCTGCCCCTGATCAGGCAAACGCGGTAACAATGCGCCGAGGTCTTGCAACGTCCGGATGCGATAGGGGCCGAATTGCACCAGAACATCACCCGGTTTAAGCCCGGCGTTGGCGGCCATGGAGTTGGCGTTCACTTCCATGATTAAAAGTCCATTTTGCACACCGAGATTAAATTTTTTGTCCAATGCGGGCGTTACCTGCTGCACCATACAGCCCATGATCCTCTTGACGACCCGGATGATACGCTGGGCCAAGAGCTGCGCCGGTGTTGGAGGAGCCGGGCTGACGGGATAACTTTTGATTGTGCCATTGGAAAAATTGATGTTGACGGATTTCTGCGTCAGCGGTACTTGTAACAGCGCCGCGTAGGCATCCAACAAATTAGGCGTGGGGATGTTATCAATGGATTTCACCGCCGGGCCATGCGTACCGGCCACCACCACTTTATCACTCACTGTGGCCGGTGGTTGAAAGGTGCGCTGAGCCTTAAGCGTTACCGGGATTAAAACACCCGTGGCGGTTTCTGGATTCATCAAGGTGCTGATTAATTCAATAAGCCGATTAACACCGATGGCAAAGCCGATGTTCTGCGCATTGCCCCGAATGGCCGTATTAATGCCGATCACCTGCCCGTAAGCATTCAGCAGCGGGCCGCCGGAATTGCCGGGATTGATCGCCGCATCGGTTTGAATGAGATTTTTCAGCGGCACCGGATTGTTGGGTTCATGAATTTCTCTGCCTATGGCGGAAACAATACCCGAACTGACGCTCTGGCTGAAGCCAAAGGGATTTCCCACCGCGATGGTGGGTTCACCAATCATCAAGGTTGCTGAATCTCCCAGCGTCAATGTTGGAAACGTGTGGCCCGCAGCGGAATTGATTTTCAGAACCGCCAGGTCCGCCTGCGGATCGCTGCCGACAACACGCGCGGCATATTTTTTTCCATTGGACAAAGTGACAAAAATTTTCTGAGCCTGATCCACCACATGATTATTCGTCACCACATAACCATTTTTCTGAACGATAAAACCGCTGCCCAGAAAATCCGCCGGCACTTTGACATATTCGCCAAAGCCCGGTGCAAGAAACATATTGCCGAAAACATTAACCTGCCGCGTGATGACTTTTTTGGCCGTAATTGAAACTATCGCCGGCTCCGCATGGCGGATGATCTGCACGGTAATGGTATCACGCAAATTGCTGGGATTTACCCGCGGCTGCCACGCCGCCGCGGTACATAAGCCCGCCGACATCCATCCCAGAATCGCCACAGCCAGTATCCGCCGCATGAACATCACTGTATCTCCATAACGCATCACATTGTATGTCATACCGCATTCACGGCTATGAATCCACCGCGCGGGATGATATTCGGAAAAATGTCCCGTAATAGCTGGGGTGTGGCCATATTTTTTGGCAAGCTGATAGTGTAGAAACGGTTTCCAGCCGCATTAAAACGCGGCGAGACGCCGCGTCTACCATCCTCTTTCAAATAGAGTTGCCAAAAAATATGGCCACACCCTAATAGCTGATGCGGGGAGTGTGACGCAAAATAACGGGCTTGCTGCTTTGAGTGCAGGGAATGATAATGTTGATGTGCCAAGGGAATCAATCTTTTATTGGGCGATGACGGCGAATTGTGAAACAGAATCAACCAAAAAATGCGACGGCGAAATCCTCTCACTGGGGACATGTTGGGGCGTGGTATGATGAACTTGTGGGACAGGACGGTACAGATCATCATCAGGACATCATTATTCCCGGGGTTTTGCGGATGCTGAATCTGAAGGCGGGCGATCGGTTCCTGGATGTTGCCTGCGGGCAGGGTGTGTTGTGCCGGGCGATGGCCAAAATCGGTGTACGCGCGGTGGGGATTGATATGGCGGCATCACTGGTAGATGCGGCGAACCAGCGGCGTGAAGATTTTTCCCTGGAAACCTACGTACAGGGCGATGCGCGAAAACTGGAGGCCTGTTCCGCCCTTAGCGCCGGCGGATTTGATGCCGCCGCGTGCATTCTGGCCATTGCCAATATCACGCCGCTTTCACCAGTATGGCAAGGCATTTATGCCGCGCTGAAACCGGGCGGGAAACTGGTGGTGGTGCTGTTGCATCCTTGTTTCCGCATCCCGAAAAAAACGGCCTGGCAATGGGATCAGCAGCAGCAGGTGCAGCATCGTCTGGTGGATGGTTATCTTACCTCGGAAAAAATTCCCATTGCCATGCACCCCGGCAGTGACCCCGATGATACCACCACCACGTTTCACCGCCCGTTGCAGGCGTACATGAATACCATGGGGTCGGCGGGATTGTGGATTGATCATATAGAAGAATGGATCAGCGGGAAAATTCCACCCAAAGGCGTGCGTTTTGCGGCAATGGATAAAAGCCGCCGGGAAATTCCTTTGTTTCTGGCCCTGCGGGCGTTAAGAGCGCGTTGAGCAGGGTGGCTATTTGCCATTATTGTTATCCGTGGAAACCGGCTCTCCCGCCGCATCAAGCACGCCCAGGGTTATCAGCGCCAGGCGCGCTGCTTCCTGTTCGGTCTCTTTTTTGGTGTGGCCCGCGCAGGCTGGATAAAGCTGCCCCTGCATACTCACGCGGATTTGAAAAGTCTTTTTGTGATCCGGGCCTTCTTCCGCGATGACTTCGTATGTGGGTGTGCAGCCATATTCCCTCTGGGCATATTGCTGCAGAAGGGATTTGAAATTTAACTGATGGCCATCGTCGGCATAATGGTCAATCCATGATTGCATGTGGCGCAGGATGAATACTCTGGCCGCTTCAAAACCGCCATCAAGGTATATGGCCCCCACCACCGACTCAAACACCCCCGCCGCCAGGCTGCTGGGCAGGCGACCCGGTTTATCCATGCCGGGGCCAACGCGGATTAAGTCCGTTAAGCCGGTCTTATTGCTGACTTCCGCACAGGTCTTGCGGCTGACCACCGATGATTTGAGAATGGTTAATTGCCCTTCGAGCCAAAGGGGGAACTGCTGGTAGCCGCGCTCGCAGATAATCAGGCCCAGAACCGCATCACCGAGAAATTCCAGGCGTTCATTGGAATCACGGCGATTGGAGGAGCAAGACGCATGGGTAAGCGCTTCATCAAGTAATTGCAGATTCTCAAAGCGATATTCCAGAATCCGCTGGCATTGTTCCAATACTTCCGGGGCTACCATGCACTACAACTCCGTTTACGCACTTTCGCCGGACATGGCGCTCCAACAGGGAGACGCCTGACCATCCTTACCCGTTTGAAATATGCTCGACGCGAATCGCCCGAACTGTCGAATGCGGCAGAACGGGCGGTTGGCGTCACCGGAGTATTCATCGGTCATATTGTCGCAGGAGCGTCAAAAATTCGGAAATGTCAGCCGGAATGGGGGCTTCCAAGGCCATGCGGTTGAATTTACTGGGGTGTACAAATTGTAATTTCCATGCGTGCAGGGCCTGTCGGGCAATAAGTACGGCGGCGGAATCGGTGGAATGGCCGGTTATATCCTTCCGTGTCACGGGGCGGCCCCCATAGGTTACATCCCCGACAATTGGCAGGCCAACATGGCTTAAATGCACCCGCAACTGATGGGTGCGGCCGGTTTTGGGATATAATTCCAGCAACGTGAACCGCTTAAAGCGCTCCTTGACCTGATACACCGTTTGGGCCGGCCGGCCAATATCCTGCCGCACAGTATATTTTTCCCGCATGGCCGGATGCACACCAAGGGGAGCATCAATTAAATCGCTGTCCAGGGCCGGATGGCCATGCACCACCGCCAGATACGTTTTACGGATACTTCGCCGCTCAAACTGCCCCGCCAGCCGCCAGTGGGCTTCATCCGTTTTGGCCACGAGAATTAATCCCGTGGTGTTCCGGTCCAGGCGATGGATAATACCCGGTCGCCATGGATCACTGCCGACGGAAAGCGTCCCGGCGGTCTGCAGCGCGTGATAGACCAGGCCGTTGGTCATCGTTCCGGTCCAATGGCCCCGGGCGGGATGAACAATTAAGTTCGTCTGCTTGTTGATTGCAATAAAATCAGCATCTTCATACAGGATGTCCAGGGGAATATTCTCCGGCAATATTTCCCGTTCCACGGCGGGTGGCACTTTTAACTCCACGGCATCACCGCTGCGCAAAAGGGTGCTGGCCTTGGCGGGCCGACCATTGACCAGCACGGTTCCCGATTTAATGAGCTTTTGCAGCATGGAGCGCGAATGTGTGGAAAGCCGATCACGCAGATAAATATCCAGCCGCTTCTGTAAATCATGGCGGATATGAAATGTGACCGATTCCAGCCCTTCATCCGATTCCGGCAGGGCGGTGGTTTCACTGGTTTCAAGTTCTTCCGGGGTAAGTTCTTCCATGGCACTTATTCTACCGCCGGAACGCATTAAGGGATTGTGAGAGAATAAATTCGCATTTTATGGCGCAGGAGTTTTGGCCGTCGGCGAGGCGCGAGCAACAAAGCCGACGGCCAAAAGAACCAGGGAAGAAAGTGCGAAGTTATTGTTTCACGGTCCCTACGCGCTCTGCGCGGTGAAGCCGCAATCAAAAAAAACATTGAGCCACGCAAATATTTTGACGGTTTGTTGCATGGAGGCACATTCTGATAATATTCCGCCATGAGCTTGGAAGTGGACATCTTGGCCGATGGACCGTTTTTACCGCATCAGATCAGCGTGGTGTATGGCGGCCATGGCACCCCCCCACCGGAGATTCGCGACCGCATTGATGACTGGTGGCGGGAATCTGTGGATGAGGCGCAGCGGGAAAATCGCACGCTGTTTAACGCCCCGGTGGCATTTCTGAAAGCTTGCGCCGTCTGCGGTGAAAGGCTGCATTTGGAACTGGCGGAAACGGATTACAAAACATTTCTGGTTACAACCCTGCGGAATCGGGACTGGTTTGAACACCACTGCCCCACCGCGATCACTCCCGCTTTGGGCAATAGTATTTTATTGACGTTTAACAATACGGCATATCTCGGATTGCGGAGCCGCGCTGTGGCGGCGTATCCAGGCTGGGCCCATTTATTTGGCGGCGTATTGGATTGGCCGAACAATCTGGCGATGGGATCAGAGGTTCTTATGACACATCTGCACCGCGAACTTCATGAGGAATTGAAATTGGAGACTGATTCCCTGGCCGCCCCGCCGCGCTTGCTGGGACTGTTTCGGGACCCCTTTCTGGGGCAGCCGGAATTAGTGTGGCATGGCATGTTGAAATCGCCACTGGAAAAATTGTTCGCAGATGATATTGAGCATGATGACCTGTTGCTGGTGGCTTGGAACCAGTCTGATAATCGGATGGCCCTGGGCGCACACCTCACCCCGGTCAGCCGCGCCAGCCTGACAATACTCCAACGAATGACAGACACACAGTAACTTGACCGAACCTGTCCAATACTGCATTTACTGCGGTTATTGCCATTACTGCAACTACTGCCCAATAATCCATTCATCCCAGTTTACCTCTGCGCCACAATCCACAAAAATCTTCGCAGCGTGCAAAGATTTTCCGCCGCTCCACCTCCAGATTCTTGTGGACTGTTCCCCCGGCAAAACCGGGGGCTATGTGCTGTTTGGTTGCGGCATCGCCGCGCCGAGTTCGTCCACGTCCTCTTCGGTGCATATATCGCGTTGCCAGATAATAGACGCGTTCCGTGATTGAATTCTCATCGCCACCTCCTTGAAAAACACATGCCTGAAAAACCAATTGTGAAAAACCAATTGCTTTTGCTCTATGCAGCATCATTGTACAATTTGTCTGTGTGTGTCCTTTTATTAGGATTTTCCTGTAATGTGTTCATTGGTAGAAAGGTGTACTATGGCTGGCAGTACTCATATTGAAGTTATCCGCCACGACTCTATTATTGTTGTGCGGGTGTTGGACACGCAACTACTGGATGAACAAAGCATTCAGGAGGTATCCAGTGAAATAATCGAAGCAATACAGAATGCCACTCCTCCACTTTTGATTCTCGATTTTTCACATGTACAATTTCTTTCATCGGCGGCTTTGGGGATGTTGCTTAAACTTCGGCAGGATGTTAAACAGGTGAGCGGGCAAGTGCACTTGGCGGGTATTCGTCCAGAAGTCATGGAGGTTTTCAAAATCACCCGGCTCGACGGCCTTTTCCAATTTCATCCGGATGCTGATGAAGCGGTTGCCAAGGTACAAACTTGGCTGCGGTTAATGGGCGGTGAAAATGCGGCGCGACGGTCTGGCCGGTTGTAAAGGATGCGGCAAAAGATGGAATATCCGGCGAGACTAAAGCGGCGGGCTGGAATGGTATAAACTTATGTATGCGCATATAATACTATATACAAGTATTTCAATCTGCCTGCATGGAGAGAATGAAACTTGAATACCACTGGCCAGGAAACGTGTGGAATCGTGGCGGCGCGGATTGGGCTGGATCAGGCGCGGCGGGCGGCGGATTATTTACGAGCCGCCGGTGGCGGCGTGATGGATACGATTGCTCATTTCTGGGATCGCCTGGCCCAGACCCCCCCACTGGCGCGGGATGATCTGCATCTTGTTCTGGCCGGCCCAGTGGACAGTGAATCCAGTGGCGGTAATACTGTAAGTAATTGTGGAGCAATGCTTTATGTTCCCAAAGCACATCGGGCGGATGTGCTGACGGTGTCAACTCATGCGGCTGACGCGATGTGTGGCTATCTGGAAAATTGGTGGGCGAACAGTCAGGAACAAAAAAAAGTAGCCCGCCCCACCGGTGGCGGAATTCCTCCTTTGCCAATAAATTATGTTACCGGACTGGCGGATGGCATTGAGGCTATGACGCCACGGTTATTGACAATGGTGAATCGGAAAGTTCCGGCAAGAAAAACTGTGAATGTGATGATGACACTGCCTGCAGATCAACCAGCGGTATTGTGTAGCCGGGTGAGGTTGGCGCGGGATGGCGATGAGCCGGTATTGAACCGCTGGCGTAAGTTGTATAATCAAGAAAGAGGGATTCTTTTTGATGCGGATGTTGATGCGTGGATTGAATCACGCAATGTGTATGTACATGAGGCCAATAACGTTATTGTCGCGTTAGCAAAATTTGATCTTATGCTTCCAACAACGGTAGAACTTGGTGGCGTGTTTACATTTCCGGAATATCGTAAACAAGGTTTTGGCGCAGAGTTGGTGCAGGATTTGGCTTGCCGAATTCGTCAAATGGGCAAGACGCCATTATTGCAGGTAGATACCGCAAACGAAGCAGCGTTAGCGCTTTATCGCAAGATGAATTGGATTGAGCTAGGCCATCTGGCGAGGGTGTGGCTTAATTCTGCATCATGATCTTTATTGAAATGTTCTACGTGGAACAGTTTAAATCCGCTTGACGTTCGTCGGAACATAACGGACAATGTTCCACGTAGAACATAACGTCCAAAGCAATGGAGGTAACTCAATGGCAGCACAACCCAGACTCGGTAGGGGGCTTAATGCACTGATTACGCAACGCACGAAGCCAACACATTCTGCTGCGGAAGCCACTACCAGTGGTAGTTCATCAGCAATCGAACAACTAAATAGCTTGTCGCCCGATAATACTAAATTTCGTATATATGAAATATCAATAGATCAAATTGATGATAATCCTAATCAGCCACGCGAATCCATGGATACCGCAGCGCTGAAGGAGCTTGCCAACTCCATTCGTTCCCATGGTGTTTTGCAACCAGTTTTGCTAAAGCAAGCGGGGGAGAGATATCAGCTTGTGGCCGGTCATCGACGCACTGCCGCGGCCAAATTGGCCGGTCATAGTACGGTTCCAGCTATTATCCGGGCTGACACCACGCCGGAGCAGCAAATTGAATGGGCCTTGATTGAAAATATCCAGCGGCAAGATCTTAATCCCATTGAACGAGCCAAAGCATATCGCGCATATATTGAGCGCTTCGGTTTTACACATTCCCAAGCCTCCGAGCGTCTGGGCGAGGACCGTACCACAATTACCAATTTTTTGCGTTTATTGGAATTACCCTCTGGTGTGCAGGATATGGTAACATCCGGTGCCATATCCGCGGGTCATGCCAAAGTGCTTGCTGGTATTGATGATGCCGAAAGACAAATTGCCCTTGCCACATTGGCCGCGCAACAGGGATTAAGTGTCCGTCGGCTTGAGGCGCTCTCGCGTGAAAGCGGGGCGGTTGCCATACGCGCCGCCAAACCCGGCTCCGTGCGTACACCCAATGTCCTGGATCTGGAGCAACGCCTTTCCCGGCAACTGGGAACCAAGCTGCGGATTATCCCCAGCCGGAAAAAAGGCGTCGGCAGGGTGGTGATCCAATATTTTTCCGTGGATGAATTTGAACGCATCTTCGGGCAGTTTACGTCCAATACAATGTAACGATGTGTTTATATGTATATATGTTATGACTGAAGCAATAACCATGATGAGTTGGCTGCGGCAACACTATCCGCAGGCCCGGACGGCCACCCTGCGGAACATGATTCGGGCGGGGCGCGTAACTCTTAACGGCCAGCCGGTGCGATCGCTCAAGGAGCCGGTTCCCGCGGGAACCGTGCCCAAAGTACGGGATATAAACGCCAATATCGCCGCGGAATCGCCGGAATTACCCGATGCGGTGCAAACCGTATATGCCGATGCGGACGTGCTGGTGGTGATAAAGCCGGCCGGGTTGTTAACCTCCACCCACGCCGATGAACGGCGTCCAACGCTCCTGGCGGGGGTCAACCGGGTGCTGGGGAGGCATAATCAGAAAATCAAAACCCATCTGGTACACCGTCTGGACCGTGATGCTTCAGGCCTTTTGGTTTTGGCGCGGGGTGTGCGTGCGCTGGCTGATCTGAAGCGGCAATTCCGAACCCATAGCGTCATTCGGGAGTATGAACTGGTGGTGCATGGAAAGCCAGCCGCATTGGCGGGGCGGCTGGAACATCGTCTGCTGGAAACGGAATCCGGAATGATGCGCGTATGCCCTGGCAACCCGAAAGTTCAAAACGCGGCGGCTGGCAAGCCGGCAATTCTCGATTATCAATTGATACAAACCAACGAGGTTTTCAGTTTGATCCGGTGCCGGCTGCACACGGGCCGCAAGCATCAGATTCGTGTGCAGTTTGCGGCCATCGGGCATCCGGTAGTGGGGGATGTATTTTATGGTAAGCCCGCGGCCCGGCGGGGGGGTGAAGGCAGATTATGCCTGCATGCGGTACATGTTCAATTTACGCATCCGCGCACCGGCAAAATGCTGGACTTTCAGGCTTCCGTACCGGAAAGTATCAGCCGCTGGATCTGAACCAATATTTCTCCAGCGAACTCAATGTAACCCCGCTGACGCCGCCGGCATTTATTTTTTATGCCCATGATGACAACGTGGTGAACCATCAAAATGAAAAGCGTTTTTACGCCGCGCTCAAACGCAATGGCGTGCTGGCCATACTCATTGAATTTCAGCACGGCCAGCATGGCCTGAATCTGCTGCGTGGTGGGGCAGTTGTCGGATCTGCCGCGCAAGAGCCTGGAACCCATTGCGGATGCGGCGGGGATTCTTCCTCGAACGCTCCAGCAGTTCCTGGCTTTGCATGATTGGAATCATGAGCGGGTGCGTGATCTGCTGATGCAGCGTGTCGCGCAACGGCCCGTCAACGCCTGTGCCATAGGCATCATTGATGAAAGTACGCACGTCAAGAAAAGCGTTGGTTCGTTGCCTGTGGGTTGTCGGCCAGGCCCGAGCGAAATATCTAAAAACCATAGCCGCCACAATCACCGAGACGCAACAGCGCAATCGACGCGCCCGCTTGTCTCACAGAAAAGCCAAACTCCGGCGACTGCATGACATGGGCATCCGGCTGACCGACCTGCAAACCTGTATTATCAAGCATAAAGATTCGTTGTAGTACAAATCGCCATCGCCGCAACAGATCAATCACAAGGATGGTTTGATCCCGGCTACGACAGCACGGCAATCATCGAAGCGGATGACGCCGGTGGCGCATCGAATACCGGCGATTCCCGCTATTTCTTCAATCTGCTGGAAAGAGGCGGCGGGATAACACGTATAAGACGATCATCCATTGATCCGCCGGCGGTAGGTGATCAGTTCGCGACCGATTGTATAGAAAATCTTGATCCCCGCCCCCAGAACTCCGCGAACAGTTCCTGAAATCTTGGAACGCCCGATCCGGCGGCGATAATCGACTGGAATTTCCATAATCCGCAAGCCGGCGACCACGGCACGAATCTGCATCTGCACGGTCCAGCCGAAGTTCTCATCATCCATCCGTAAGCGCTGAAGACTATCCGTGCGAATCGCCCGGAATGGTCCCAGGTCGGTATATCTGTGTCTCCAAAATAATCGAATTAACGCGCACGCCAGCCAGCCGCCAAATTGTTGTTGCGGAAGCAACGCACCACATTCCCGTAAACCTTGCCGCCGTGAGCCTAAAACAAAGTCCGCGCGGCCCTCGGCAATCGGTCTGACAAATTTCTCCATCCGCTCTGGATAATCACTTAAATCTCCGTCAAGAAAGACCACAATCCCGGCATTGCGCGCTGCATGGCATCCGGTCAGACACGCACGGCCATATACGCCCAATGATACAAGCCCAGCGTACACGACCAAAGCAGCAGCGATGGCCGCGGACACACCGCCAGCCAGTACGATCGGCCAGAATTTTGCTCCGATCGCCAGTCCCAATGCCACCCCGGCCGGTACGACGCGATCGCATACCAGCAGATAGAGGAACAGGGCCACGAAAAAGAGCGCAATGGAGTCCAGATGTGCCTCATTGGCGAAGGCATTGATTGCAACCGGATTCCACCAATAAATCAGCAGCCAGAGCGGCGGTAAACGTAGCTGGCGCAATAGCAAGGCGATGATGGCTGCCGTGCCGGCGTCAAAGAGCAGCAATAGTGACTTTAATGCTACGATGCTGACGCGACTTCGAAAATCTTGCCTGTTTGCCATGATAAACGATATCCTTGCCGCCCCTGTGACCGAAAAATTATCAGGACTGGTTAAATCCAAAGTTTGGTCGGCTCAATTGCGAAAATATTACCGGAAATACCCTTCGGTGAAAAATCGGTAAGATATTATCATTCATTGCGACCAATCAGTGATTGGTTGGGTGACGGCCGGAATAAATCAAATAACATACTCCTTGATTTTCCGCCGCTTTGGAGATCATGCACCTTGACGCCGATGACTTTGATTTCTGATTCACCTTCGGCAAGCGATGTCGCCCCACCAGACCCCGTTGAACGATTAGGCACTCAACGCCCTGATCCGAGATGCCCCCAATCGCCGGATGTACACGCCGTGCGGATCGGTGTGGTCATCCCCTGCCGCGGTGATCGGTCTTTATTGGCGGCATGCCTTGCTTCATTGGCTCCATTCGTCCATGCCGATGATGCGGTCGTGGTGGTCGATGCCAATGTCGAGGCCGATAATGCCGTCTCCCTGATAACACAATTAAATGACGTATTTTATCACCATAGCACGGACGTTCGCCGCGGAGCCGCAATTGCCGCCGGTGTAACTTGGCTGTTACACGAGCAATCGATCGACCTGATTTTAATCTGTCACGCGGACATGATATTGCACCATGCCGCACGCGCTGGGCTTCTCACCACGCTGGGCGCGCATACTCGCACGCGGTGGGGGTGCCTTGGACATCGGATTATTGATCATCGTTTAAGGTTTCGATTACTGGAATGGGGCAATCGTTTTCGCGGCACGGTTTTGAACATTCCGTATGGAGATCAGGCCATGTTTGTTGGAGTTGATCTGCTGATGCAGGCCGGTGGTTGGCCGCCGCAACCGGTGCTGGAGGATCTGGAATTATCGCTGAGACTGCGTGATCTTACGGTTGCCACTTTCATTGACGCGCCTGTCACCATCAGCTCCCGTCATTGGGCCAACGGTGTATGCCGGGCGACGATTCGCAATTGGATGCTGGCGGCACGTTATATAATCCGCAGGCGATGGCCGAAACTTCGGAGTTACCGATGACAAAGAACAACTCCCCACAATACGCATACGATCCTCGGCCTGTTGCGCTCGTGCTGGTAGCCAAGCAACCCACTGCCGGTCGCGTCAAAACGCGCCTTACGCCGATGCTTTCCATGCATGATGCCGCGGCCATTTATACCCTGTTTCTCCAGCACATCCGCGCCATGTCTGAACAACTGGCCGCGACAATGCCCGGAATCAACCTGGTTCTGCTGTTTGATCCGCCTGAATCCGCTGTAACGTGGAACCAATGGACATTATGGCGCAAAATCCCCCAGACCTGCGGCGGGCTTGGCGAACGGTTGGAATCCGGCTTGCGGACAATCATGGACCAGTCACTGTCCGGATGTATTTTTATCGGCGCCGACGCGCCGGAACTTGATGCAGATCATATAAAATGGACCGTTGATGAAATCCGGCGATCACGCTACGCCATGATTCCAGCGCACGACGGCGGCTATGTTTTGATCGGTATTCCATCCGGAAGCAAGTCGTTGTTTTGCGGAATCTCGTTCAGCACCCCGCTGGTTGCCGCTCAGACCCGACAGGCCGCAACCCGCACGGGCATGGTCATCTCGGAACTTCCACCCCTCCATGACATTGACACACATGACGACCTGATCGCTTTACTTCAACGATTGAGGACAACAGCCGTTGCAACTTCCACCGATCTGCGGCACCAAGTGGCGGAAATATCGGGTATCCAATTGCCTAAATCATCGCGTTGTCGCCGCCGGTGGCGCGGCCAACGCCCACAATGATCGCTTCAGCAGTTGCCCCCAGTAACGGTTGTATGGATGCACTTGGTGTACCACTTGTCCATGACGGTACACAGGCAGGCCGTCATCAGCCCATTGAAATATCGACCCATGTAAATTATGCACCTGCTTAAATCCGTCTGTTCATCACGCACCATTCAGAATTGCCGCTTCTGTTTTACGCGACCTGATTCTCCGATGACGGCAGCCGACAGAATCCCTGGGCGGGCAAATCCAACGCCGCATTGAATTTCGATGACATATTTTGAAATGCGATTAAACCCGTCAACTCCACGATCGCATCATCATCCCAATGCTCCTTGAGTCTCTGTCGCAGTTCGTCATCAACCTTGTTTAAGGTCATCGCTTCTGCATATTCCAGTGCCAGACGTTCTTCATTTGAAAAAATTCCGGAAGTTTCAGCATTGCGCCAATCCCCCAGTACCGCAACTTTTTCCATCGCCACCCCGCGTTTTATCAATGTTGCCGAGTTGATGTCCACGCAGAACGCGCAGTGGTTGATCTGGGATACCCTGACTGTGATCAGGCTCCGCAGCGTCGGCGCGATGGGGGACAAACGCCGATCCATCGCTCCATACAGCATCGCCAGGGTTGCAAAAACCTTGGGCGAACGCCCCCATATCAATCCCGGCTCCAGTACCCGCCCGTACTTGTGCTGCTGTTTCCAGAAAAACAGCCGAATGAACCATGGATAATTGGAAATCGGCTTCGCCTTCACCGTCTGCATATACACCTCTGCGTTATGTTTCGTGGCTCTTGCCAGAATCTTACAGCACTAAAGTATATGAAATCACAACCAATCTGTCTGGAGTATTTTCATCAATTCAAATAATACAGGCGACTTTACTGCAGAAGGAAATTACCTTCAGTGATGCGATCATGGAGGTACGCCGATTATGCTGGAAATAGGTTTTCAACACCCACCTTATGCCACGGGTATTGATATATTACCGAGGTTTTTCGCATTACGCTGCTGGACTATCTGAGTCGCGACGCGTGAGCACCAAAAAACGCCAAAGGGCGAAGGTTGGGCTAAGGCACCGTCGGCAAAATAAGCGGTTATGTGGGGTTCCGTTTGCGAACCTTTCCAGTCGTATTGCCACACCTGTAGATGCGACGTAGGGAACAAGAACGGGTTTGCCGCCTTACCCCAGGCACGGTAGACTTCAAACAGTGTCGAAACGGCAGTTCGCTGCCGCTGTTATGGAAATATATCGCCATGGCAACCATTCCCCGGCCATTTTCATTAGAAAGGGTGGTAAGCGCAGTGGAAAAAGTCCGGCGGCGTCTGCTTCGATCCGCGGCAGCTTTGAATGGCGCCGGTATTCTCTATGCTGTCGCCGGCGGAAACGCTGTGGCATTGTGGGTTTCGCGGGTGGATGAGGCGGCGGTCCGCAATACGCAGGATGTGGATATTCTAATCCGCCGCGCAGATTTTCTGAAAGTCAAAAAAACACTAGAATCGGTGGGATTCGTCTATCGAAGCGACTGACGGAATAATTTCAAATCGGAAATCAACAATCCTCCATGCCATAATACGTGAAAATCATTGCGCCCCGCGCAGATTTGTATTGACCGGCTAATCCCAATTTACGGGCGTCCCGGCGCACCGTGATTGGCCACACGCCCTGGGACGGTTTGGATGCGGCTTTGCCGGAGCTATGATGCTACAGCCCCGCCAGGCGGACGTCCTGCTGATCCAGACATTGGCGGATTTCCTCCACCTGATCGCCGGTGAGTTGTTTCAGCGCTTCAAGATATTTTCGCCGCGTGTTAGCCACCACATCCGTCGGCAGCACGGGGCCGGGCGGGCGTTTATTCCACTTCAATGTCTCCAGATAATTCCGCACATATTGCTTATCAAAGCTCACCTGCTCCAGTCCGGGCTTGTAATCCACCAGCGGCCAGAAACGTGAACTGTCCGGTGTGATGACTTCATCAATCAGAATGGGCCGGCCATTTTTGGGATCAATGCCGAATTCAAATTTGGTGTCGGCCAGAATGATTCCATGCAAACGGGCCACCTCCGCGGCTATTTTATACAATTTAATGGATGTATCGCGCAATTCCGTCATGACTTCCCGCCCCACGCGGTCGCAGGCCTGATCAAAGGTGATGCTTTCATCATGCCCGGCCTGGGCTTTAGTGGTGGGAGTGAAAATGGGGGCTGGAAGCTGCTGGGAAAGCATCAATCCGTGCGGCAATTTTACACCGCAGATGGAACCGGTTTTCTGATATTCCTTCCATCCGCCCCCCGCCAGGTAACCACGCACAACACACTCAATGGGAATCACCGCGGTCTTTCGCACCAGTACCGAACGCCCGGCAAGTTGCGCCCGGCAGGCGCGCAGAGGCGCGGGAAATTCCGCCGGGCGCCTGGCCACAATATGATGCTGTATATGCGGGGCAAAAAGATTGAACCAGTAATTGCTTAATGCCGTGAGAATGATTCCCTTGTCCGGAACGGGCGTGGGCAAAATCACATCAAACGCGCTGATGCGATCGGTGGCGACAATCAATAATTGTGTGCCCAGATCATAAACATCACGTACTTTGCCCCGACGTAATGGAAATCCTGGAATGTTTGTTTCAATAACCGTAGCCAAAATTTTCTTCTGCCTTTCAACAACCCTGAATGGCCGCTAGTTTAGGGATTCGCGGCCGGTACGCAACAGCCCGGCGTGCCGGAGTTGCCAATGCAGCACCGCATGATCATGCGGTGGTGGGTTCACATCAGTCAATCTACCACCGGATTTCATCCGGTGCTCGTGGTGCATTGAGATCTAAAAGAGCACCGCATGATCATGCGGTGGTGGATTCACACTTCTCAATCTACCACCGGATTTCATCCGGTGCTCTCAACCACAAACGCTGCGAATATGGAAGTTATTTTTGAACCCCATCCTTATTTTTGAACGCGCCCTTATTTCAATCCCGTCGTGGCGATGCCGCGGATAAAGGTTTTTTGCGTCAGAAAAAATAGCACCAATACCGGCGCAATAATCAAAAGGGATGCGGCCATGAGCAGATTGTAACTGGTTCCGCCGGAGCGGCTTTCAAACACTTGCAACGCCACGGAAAGCGTAAAACTGCTCTGGTGCGTCAAATATACCAGAGGTCCCAGAAAATTGTTCCACGCGCTCATAAATGAAAACAATCCCACCACCAGCAACGCCGGTCGGGTCAGCGGAATCATAATCCGCCACCATATTCCAAAATGAGAACAACCATCCATGACCGCCGCCTCGGAAAGCTCTTTGGGAATCGTGAGGTAAAATTGCCGCAACAGAAAAATGAAAAATGGAATACCGAAAAACGCGGGCACCCACAGCGGCAGATTGGTTCCGATCCATCCCAATTCCCGGAAGATGCGATACAGCGGCACCATAAACACCGGAAATGGAATCATCATGGAAGCCAGCACAATACCGAACACCAGTCCGCGGCCACGCCAGCGGATTTTTGCCAGGCTGTACGCCACCAGGGAAGATGACAGCATGGCTCCAATGGAACTTAATGTCGCTATGATCAACGTGTTGCGCGCAAATAGTGAGAAGTCAAATTGCGGATCACGCAGCACATGAACATAATTTTGCCAGCGCACCGGATGCGGGATCAATACCGGCGGCACCTGCACGGCCTGCACTTCGCCCTTCAGGCTCGTATCAATCATCCAGAGCAGCGGAGCCAGGTACACCACGGCGGCCAGCAGCAGCAGGAAGTGTGTCAGCAATCGGTGCGTGCGGTTCATGGGTAATAAAGATAAACCCTATGGAACCGTGAAACAACAACGGATCGCCCAAAAGCAAAACGCCATGATTAAAATTCATGGCATGTGCAAACTTTACCACCAGTATTATTAAATAATGAAATCAATTCCTTTGTGCTATACTTGTAGTCGGTGCCAACCGAAATATTGGAGTGTGTCCCATGAAGTTCATGAAATTTGCCGTCATAACGTGTCTGATTGTAGGCTCATGGTTACCGCAACTTGCCCGTGCCGCGACAAACAATCAACAGTTGCAGACAAAACAATCGTTAAGTGCCGATGCGATGCTCAATAAGGCATTGCAGTATAATGGTGTTGTTCCTACTAATTATGCCAAAGCTTTGCAATGGTTCCATCGAGCCGCCGCGCTCGGCAACGGAATCGCAATGTTACAAATTGGCTGGTTCTATGAAAGTGGCCAAGGTGTGTCTCAAGATTATACCAATGCTATGGTGTGGTACCGCAAGGCTGCCGCGGCTGGTGACTGTGACGCTATGCGTCTTATTGGCGATCTGTACAACAACGGCCTAGGCGTACCAAAGGACTATGTCAAAGCGATGACTTGGTATCGCAAAGCGGCCGCGCTTGGCAATGTGGATTCAATGTACAACATTGGCTGGCTTTACGATAATGGTTTGGGCGTATTACAGAACTATGTCAAGGCCATGACTTGGTACCGCAAAGCTGCAGCTGGATCAAGAGGCGGATCGGCTGTATCTCAATCTATGTACCAAATCGGCGTATTCTACGAAAATGGTCGATGCGTACCACAAGATTATGCCAAGGCCATGGCTTGGTTCCGCAAGGCCGCTGCAGCGGGAGCTGCTTGCTCCATATTAAAAATCGGCGCTCTCTACGAAAACGGTCAAGGTGTGCCAAAGGATTATGCCAAGGCCATGACGTGGTTCCGCAAAGCCGCAGCGCTTGGTTATAGCTCCGCCATGGACAGTATTGGCTTGTTATATGAGCATGGTCACGGTGTACCGCGGAATTATCAAAAGGCTATGACATGGTTTTGCAAGGCCGCCGCTACGGATAATGATGACGCAATCTACAACATTGGCGTACTGTACGCCAACGGCTATGGTGTGCCGCAAAATATCACCAAAGCCATAACGTGCTGGCGTAGTGCCGCCGCGATTGGTAATACAGTTGCCATGGACAGCATCGGCTTGCTCTATGCCAACGGTGACGGCGTCCCACGCAATTATGCCAAAGCTATGACCTGGTACCACAAGGCCGCCGCGCTTGGTAGCTGTGCCGCCATGGACTACATCGGCGGCCTTTATATCGATTGCCCCGGCGTACCGCAAAATTATCATAAGGCAATGGCATGGTGGCGCAAGGCTGCAGCGCTTGGTGACGCGGACGCGATGTGCAACATTGGCACGCTCTATGCTAACGGCCAAGGCGTACCACAGGACCATACGAAAGCCATCGTATGGTTCCAAAAGGCTGCCAAGCTTGGTGACGGTAACGCTATGGTTGGCATCGGCTTGCTCTACCAGCTTGAGGATAAGACCATTGCCATGGCGTGGTTCCGCAAGGCTATGGATTGCTATCGCAAGGCCGCAACGCTTGGCGACGGTAACGCTATGCTTGGCATCGGCGAACTCTACGAATTCGGCATAGGTGGGCCACAGAACTACGACAAAGCCATACAGTGGTTCCGTAAGGCCGCTGCTGCGGGAAATGCTTTCGCAATGAGCAACATCGGTGTGCGCTACGCAAATGGCCAAGGTGTGCCACAGAACTACACCAAGGCTATGGATTGGTATCGTGCGGCTGTTAAGGCTGGTACCGCGATTGCCATAGAAAACGCGGGCCAACATTCCGACTTTACCACCGTCCAAAACAATGCCGCTGGAAAAGCAATTGCCATGTTCAACATCGGTGTGCTCTACGAAAACGGTCGTGGCGTTCCACAGAACTATCAAAAAGCTATGACATGGTTCCGCAAAGACGCCACGCTTGGCGACGCGAATGCGATGTACAAGATTGGTAGATTATATGAAAAAGGCAATGGTGTGCCGCGGGATTATTCCAAAGCTATGGCATGGTATCGCAAGGGCGCGACGCGGGGTTACCAAGCCGCCGAAAAAGCGATAAAAGCCCTGCAAGCCCAAGGGCATTAAATTGCTTAACAGGCTAAATTGGTTTGCTCTTCTGGCCTGTGTAAAACCTATCACGATATCACGCAGCGGTTTTGCAACAGAATTGCTGTTAAAAATTTAAGCAGTTCATGCGTAATACACCCACTTTCTTGCCGATGCGAAAGCTAAGATCGTCAAAAATAGAATGATCAGCAACTGTATCCATGCCATCGCGCACGCTGGCCCCATGCGCAATTCGTTAAACGCGGCGCTGAATATGTACATGCTGTAAAACAGCGTGGAGCGGCCCGGGCCGCCGCCGGTCATCACATAGGGAATGTCAAACACCTGCCAACTGCCGATGATGCCCATGATCAGGTTGAAAAATATCACCGGCGACAGCATCGGCAGCGTGATGTTGCAAAAGCGGCGGAATGCGCCCGCCCCGTCAATCTCGGCGGCTTCGTGGAGTTCCCGCGGCACATCCTGCAAGCCGGCAAGAAAAATCACTACTGTCTGGCCTACACCCCAGAAACTGATAAAAATAATCGCGGCCATCGCCCAGTGCGGACTGCCCAGCCATACCGGCGCGGAAATGTTCCGCATGGCCGCAACAGCAGCCGGCCCGGCGCCCAATATCCCGGCCAGAGGCGCAAATATATCCCGACCCAAAAAATGCAACACCGGCCTGAGCAACGCATTGATCAAACCCTTGTCCGCATTAAAAAGCCATTGCCAGATCAAGGCGGACGCCACCAGCGGCACCAGTGACGGCAGAAAAATAATGGTGCGATATATCGCCTGATTGCGTATGGGTTGATTCAGCAGAATCGCCAGCAGCAGACTCAGCGCCAGCGTGAACGGCACGGAAATGGCCGCGTAAAGAATGGTGTTATACAGCGCGGTGTGAAACGCATGATCTGTCAGCAGATGGCGATAATTAGCCCAGCCGATCCATAGCGGCGGCTGCAACATGCTGTAATTGCAGAAGCTGTAATACAAGCTCATCGCCAGCGGAAAAATCAGGAACACCGCCACGCCGACAAGATAGGGTGTGGCGAACGCCATTCCCGCAAGCTGATCGCGCATGTTAATACGGTCTTTCATTGCTCCAACCCTCGCTTACGCCGCAATGTGGCGAGATGATTTTCCTGTCGCACCCATTGATCGGCCAGATCCTGCGTTCGCCGAAGCTGGCCGGTTACGGACGCACCCATCCATATACGATTGGCCATGACGGTCAGTTGGCTGTTGACGCGCGGCCAGATGGGGCTTGGTGGCAGGGATTGCACATTGACAGAGTGTGAAATACGGTCAAAGACCTGAATGTAGGGGTTGGGATTGTTGCGGATAAATTCACGGCTGACTTTCATCAGCGGGGATGGTTTGGCTTGCTGATCATTGAGATATTCCATATTTTTCCTTTGAATGAAAAATTTCATCACTTCCAGCGCCGCCCGCACATGCCGCGCGCCACGCGGTATGGCCCAAACATCACAATCACCAAATGCCGCCGCACCGGGGGAACCCAGGCTCGTGGGAAACGGCGCCACACCATAATGCCCAATGAGTTTGGGATTATTGCGATCAATGAAATTAGCCAGAAAAGGTCCCTGCAGTTCCATGGCCACCTGGCCGTCGATAAATGGGTTCAACGGTGAATTAAATTGACCAAACCCGCTTTGAAACGTATCAACGGTTTTATATCCCAGTTGCCTGGAAAAGCTCTGGAACCAGCGATAGGCCTGTATTTGTTGCGGCGTATCGATGTTGAAATAACCGGTTTTGAAATTGTAGAGGTGATTGCCGAAATATATTCCCCAGTCCGCAGAGTACCAGTTGGGTTCCATCGGCAGAAAGCCCGCCTGCCGAATGGTCCCCGCGGGGGTCCGCACCGTCAGCTCAGCCGCCATGGCATCGAGTTGTTTTAATGTTGTCGGCGGCTTATCCGGATTCAGCCCGGCTTTGGCAAAGAGGATTTTATTCCAATACAGCGCATTGGTATCCGTGGTGGCGGGCAGGCCATAAAGCATGCCGTTGTGGTTACAGAGCCGCCAGGCGAACGGTACAAAAGTCTGGGGCGTTACGACATGCTCCCGCACAAGGGTGTTCAACGGTGTCAGCGCGTGATAGGAAATAAATTGGCCCAGGATGCCGGACCACAGCGTGACCAGATCGGGCGGATCACCGCCTGCGGTGGCAATCAGCGTTTTGATATTCACGCTGCTGACTTCAACCATATTGATGTAGATATGATGCTGGGATGTATTGAAGCGGTTGACAATGTGAGCCATCGCCCGGCCTTCAAAGCCCGTCCACTCTTCCCAGTAGTTGACCACAATACGATGACCAATGGGTTTTCCGTTAGGCAGAATATGTGCGTCGGGCCGGTCGCCGAAAACAAACATCGCCCCTGCGCCCAGGATCGTGATCGCCACGGCGATGCGCTGCGCCGCACGGTAGAGCCGGGATGTTTTTCGCTGTTCCATCCGTTTGCCTTTGGGGCCGTCAAACAATAACTTACTGTCGCGTAATGATCTCCATGCCGTTCATATAACGCCGCAGCGATTCGGGCACCCGCACAGTTCCATCGGCCTGTTGATACAACTCTAAAATGGGGATCAAAATGCGCGGACTCGCCGCCACCGTGTTATTAAGCGTATGGCAATAATGTACCTTGCCTTGTGAATCGCGGTAACGCATCGCGCAGCGCCGGGCCTGAAAATCATACAGGCGGCTGGCGCTGTGGGTTTCACCATACGCGTCGCGTGAAGGCATCCAGGTTTCAATATCAATCATGGATGCGTTTTTCGGCCCCAGATCACCGGTGCAGCATTGCATCACACGGTAGGGTAGATTCAGTCGTTGCAATAACAGTTCGCTATTGGCCAGAATCTGCTGATGCCAGTGGATGGATTCAGCGCGATCATTTTTGCAGATAATCACCTGTTCGACCTTATCGAATTGATGAATACGATACAGGCCCGATGTGTCCTTGCCGTAGGTTCCCGCCTCACGGCGAAAGCAGGTGCTTTGCGTTACCAGTTTGCGCGGCAACTGCGCTTCATCAAGAATTTCATCCAGGTGATACGCGGTCAGGCCCACTTCGCCCGTGCCGGTGAGAAAGCGCTCGTCCTCCCCGGTTTCATTAAGTTCCCCGACACGATATGCCTGCTCGCGCCCGGCCGGGAAAAAGCCGGTGCCGCGCATCGCCGCCTCGCGCACCAGCACCGGTACGGTCATGGCGGTGAAGCCTTTTTCAAACACCATCATGTCCATGGCCAGCCGGAGCACCGCCTGATGCAGCAACGCCCCGACCCCGGTGAGAAAATAACTCCTCGATCCGGCGAGCCGCACGCCGCGCGCCACATCAAATAATCCCAGTGTTTCGCCGAGTTCAACGTGGCTGCGCACGGGAAAATCGAAGCCGGGGGGCGTTCCCCATTTGCGCAATTCCACATTGTCTTCCGATGATTTTCCGCGCGGTACATCGGCGTCCGGCGGCTGGGGAATGGTCAGCAGGCGGGCTTCGATTTGCGGATCCAAGGCTTTAATCTGCTCCTGAAGCTGCGCGGATTCCTGTTTAATCTCCGTGGGCCGCTCGCGCAGCGCCGCGGTGTGGGCTTCAAGTTCCTTCCGTTTGGCCGGATCCTTTTCGCCTTTTAACCGGCCCATCAGCGGACCGATCTCTTTGTTGATTTTGTTCTGCTCGGTGGCCAATTCCTGCAGGCGCTGTTGCAGTGCGCGGGAGCGCGCATCAAGTTCCAACAGGCCGTCAAGGTCCACCGGGATATTTTTCGCCGCGGCGCCATCCCGTACCAGATCGCTATTTTCCCGGATAAACCGCATGTCCAGCATAATGACCCGCCAATAACCTCAGCTCAAAATCAGGCGGTATCATAACAATTATTCCAAAATCAGTCTCCGCAACCGCTTCAGCACAATCGGATGGGCGCAAGGATCGTGTCCAAAATAATATAGTGTCACACACCCCACTGCGGGGAAAATTTCCAAAAACATTCTAAAAGAGCTATAATTCAGAGCCTTAATGGTGCGACTGTTGCACCGGTTCCAGATATCTGAACCCTGCGGAGATGAACCTCATGCGTCCTGTTGAAATGCCTGTTTTGTCCACAGCCGATGCTGTCGAAACCGGCCATGCCGGCATGGGCGGCTGGATTGATCCGGCGGATATTACCGATGCGGCACTGCGCCCCGTGGCGGAAAAGGTGGCCGCCGGGCAACGCCTTAATTTTGACGATGGCATGGCTTTATGGAATTCACGCGACATATTTACCATTGGCGCTTTGGCCAATTCCGTGCGTCAATCCATGCATGGCCGCACCGCGTATTACAACATTAATCGGCATATTAACTACACCAACATCTGCGCTTTGTCCTGCAAATTCTGCGAATTTCAACGCAAACGCGGCGAAGCGGGGGCGTATGAGTATGATCTGGAACACATTTACCGCATTGCCGGAGAGGTGGATGCCGCCGGGGCCACCGAAGTGCATATTGTCGGCGGTTTGCACCCCTGGCTGCCATTCGCCTGGTATCTGGAAATGTTAAGTGGCATCAAGAAGCGCTATCCACGCCTGCACCTCAAGTGCTTTACCGCCATTGAAATTGACCACTTCAGCCGCATTTCCAAACTTTCGGTGCGCGAAGTGCTCGAGGCATTGCGGGAGCACGGCCTGGGTTCCATGCCCGGCGGCGGTGCGGAAGTATTTGATGACCGCGTGCATGATGCAGTATTCAAAGGCAAACTCCGCAGTGACGGCTGGATGCGTGTTCATCGCACCGCCCATGAGCTGGGCATAAAAACTAATGCCACCATCCTTTACGGCCATGTTGAAACCCGTGCCCAGCGCGTGGAGCATCTGCTCAAGCTGCGGGAATTACAGGATGACGCGCCGGGCTTCCAGTGCATTATTCCGCTGTCTTTTATTCCCGATGGCAGTGAACTGGGGCACCTGCCCGGCAACACCGGGTTGGAAGATATGAAAATGCTGGCCATTTCCCGGCTCATGCTGCCTAATTTTCCGCATGTCAAAGCGTTCTGGATCATGCAGAGCATGAAACTTTCCCAGGTGAGCCTGAACTTTGGCGTGGATGATCTTGATGGCACGGTGGTATGGTATGACATCACCAAGCGCGAAGGCGGCTCAGGTAACAAACATCAGGAACAGACCGTGGAGGACATCCGCCGACTCATTGTGGAAGCGGGCTACATCCCCGTGGAACGCGACACACTCTATCGCCGGGTGATCCGCAACGGTGGCAACTGGCAGGTTATGGAGTGAATCATCGGCAAGTTCGCATCAATCACAGGTTTGAACAAATATGTCTGGTATACTTTTTCGGCAACGCTGGCGATAGATTCTCAATAATTAAGCCGGCGGCGGATTGTCATACGCGTTTTCGTTATAGTATTTCTTATATTCCTGCCGGATATGTCATTTTCTTCGGGGGCATTCTCATTGCGGCTGATTATCATGGCGAGGTTGGCTTGTAGCCCATCGCATAGCGGTAGAAGATCCGTGATATACGCCGCGCCAGGATTGCGGTCATTTCAGACTCCACGGCCTGTGGACTTTGGCTTACGGCGGTGGCGGTGGGAATGCGGGCGGTTACAGAGAATCCCGGCGAGCCGGTCTTGGGCCAAAGCCGATTGCCCTTGGCATCCACCACTTTTACCAGCGCATCAGCTCGGCCTTTGGTGAGTTGACCGGCGCTTTCCAAGGTAATATCAAAACGCTTTACAAACACATAAACCACGGCATTGGCGTTGACCGTATGGGCGATGTCCGCAATACCCATGCTATGATAGAGTACAGGATTGCGGCGCTGCAGAGCGACAATCCGATACGCCGGCACAAAATTATTGGCGCATTTGTGTTGATACAGCAATTGATTGACGGATGTCATCAGCGTGGCCATGGCGTGAATACTCAATTGACTGTTGGCCGAGGTATCCACGAGCACCAGCACACGGTCTTTTTTGGGCAGTTTATACAGAGCCGCATGGGAGCCGTTGCCGGCAATCAGATATGCCAGTTGACATCCGCCCAGTGAAAAAAAGGTGGTTATCATCAGCACGGCGGCCAGTGCCGCGCGTAAAGCATTACGATTAGTTACCAAAGCCGGCCTCCCGATCATGCCAGTTGTAAAAGCAGTGTGCCAGCTCGGTGCTGAAGCGCTGCAATGTATTCATGCGCACGGTGTTGGCGTCAGTGTTATATCCAGGCAGCGGTCCCGCACTGGGCCACACGGCGTCAATGTTGGTATGGAATACTTCACCATCGCCGGGAATTTTCATGTTGTACACCGCGACGTGCGCGGAAATATGGCCTTGCAGCACATAATTGGTTTTCTGAGAATGCACGGTGTAATTCAGGAGTTCAATATACACCACGCGTGTAACGGAGAAATGTTCTCCAATGGTTTTAATGGGCAGCACTTCCCAGTTGGGATTGGCGTTCTGGTAATTCAGCACCAGGTGATAATCAAGAATCCTGGCCTTGGGGAGATGCTTGGCCAGGCTTGCAGCCACAAAGGCTGAAACTTCCTGCTGCGCCTGAGGATAGGAAAACATTGTGGAAGCATCTTCATACACCACAATTGCCACGCTCTGTTTTTTCAGCCCGGAGTATTGAGCTTTAACAGGAACACCGATGGTGTTCTGCTCCGCCATGCCCAGAAAATCGCAGCCGCCGGTAAATAAGGACATGGCCAGCAACGCCATGATCGCCGCCCCGGCGCCGCAACGGAATTTCTTTAAATATTGATACATATTTATAATTATACTCATTGTATATTCCTGGCTACACGCCATTCGCCTTGCCCGTGTTTTCCGCAGCCGTGCCCTTGTAAATCCGCCAACCAGACTTCCGCGCAAAAACCGCTAATCCGGGATTCTACCAGTGCTGGCGAAACCATGCACTCATTATTAAAATTTTGTAACCCCATGCGGCAAGAATAATCAGAACCGATGATATCAGTATCTTACGCCAATTCCACGCAAACCAGAAAAAGGATGGCCCGTACCACTTTCCAGTGGTCAGGCCCAATGCGCCCAGTATCACCGAAGCCACCGCCAGAAATCCAACCATCGCGCCCCCCGGCTGCGTGACCAGTGCGGTAAGCCATTGCCCATGCGCAACATGCGCTACCGCGGTGGTGTAGCCGCAGGTGGGGCACGGCCAGCCATATTCCGTGTAAAAGCCGCAGGGCGGCAGGCCCAATTGTGTATGTGTCGCCAGGCCGTTGGGGCTGGGATTCACGTACAGTCCGATCCCCAGCATCGTCCCAAAGATTAAAAGCAGAAATCCCGACCACAGCCGTACGCGATGGCGGTATGCGTAAGCATAGATGCCGGTAAGCGCCGGTGAAGGATCAGGTTGTTCAAGTGCCTGTGACATGGGAAGTAATTATAACATAAGCGGCGGCCCCTTGGATGGTTTGGATGGTTCCGCAAAGGTATTGAGCACCTGCGTTACCTGACCGCGATAATCCGAGTTCAACCAGATTCGTGAACCATCCGCGCTGCAATCCACCCAATCCAGTTGCCGCAGATAGGACAGCGTGGGTGTGAGAATTGCCGGTGATTCTCCAGGCTTCACAAGATCGGTGATCGGCAGGCCCCGATCCCGTGATGCCAGTTTCACCAGCACCTCAGCGGCACGCGGACGATCGGTATTGGCGGCCAGAATTTGCAATAGTTTCCGTTGCGGCATTGCCCGGACAATCAACCGCGGACCGAAAAAAAATGGGCGCATCAACCAATGATCCTTACTTTCCTGATCATCATTTAGCTGCATTCCCAATGGGCCGAAGCTTTGCAGATCCATTTCACTTTTCTGCACGGAAACCACCCGCCGACTGTCTTCATCCTCCCGCGTCCTGATAATGGCGGTTTCCGGGGCGATGTTGGATTTCTCCCGCAATATCAGCAGTGGCAAAAATATCACCGCAAAAAGAACCACAAAGGTGATCCAGACCAGCCACGACCCATTGCCGCTTGAATACTGCCGATAGGCGCCGTAGGCCAAGGTCCCCATAAGAACGGGGAGAACCAGGCTCAAAAGAATACCGACAATCAGTGTAACGATTAATTCCTTATCGCGCGATCGTTCACGGCGTTTAAGCATCTCGGCAATTGATAATAATTCCATACCTGCCATTTTTGCATTGTCGATAAAGCGATAGCGATAATCAAGCGTGTTGGAAAAAATTTTGCATAATTAACACTTCGGTTCAACGCGCCCCGCAGCTTGAGCGTATGATTTACTATTTTTTTATAATAATCACAACTATTGACCGGTAGAGCAGAGACCACAACAGCACAATGGCTGTTGTGGTCCCCCTCCTCGAATTGGACGGGCGGAATTTCCCGCATCCGGCTCACTTGGCATCTGTCTTCCGCAAAGCTTTATCCCGTCCATTTCCGACGGTTTCACTGACGCACTGGATGTTACGGATGAGCCGTTGTGCTGATCAAACCTCCGGAAAAGCCGACATCTATATGCTAACTCCGCAATGCTGTCAGGGATGTATGTCAGGGATGTAACGAAGGGGGTGCGTGGCAATTTAGACGTATCGCTTTTTCTGCCGGGCCGTGAATTTCACCGGCACGCCGTAGACCTTCTCAAACATATCCGCCTTGTGCCGCGCGGCCCAGAGTTCCAGTTCCGGATCGGCTTGGGTGGTGATCGCAAAAATCATACTGCGGCCACGTCTGGACATGCGCACATCCCGCACATTTTTGTAATGCCCGCGATCCAGTCCATCGGCCACGCGCAGTATCGCTGAGAGCTTGTCCACAATGGCGCGTTCCGCCAGGGTCAGGGACATATACGCAGCATGGCTTTTCTTGGGCAGGCTCCGTCGATGATAGCGGGCCACGTTGCCGATAATTTCCAGTTCCACCGGTGAAAAACCTTCAAGATCACCGTTTTTTATCAGGTAATAGCTGTGTTTATGATGTCCGCTGTGGCCGATATGCCAGCCGATGTCATGAAGCATGGCGGCAATTTCGAGCCATTCACGCGCCCGGCTGTCCAGGTGGTGCAGCCGCTTAACGAGATCAAAAATGCTCAACGCCAGTTTGGACACCTGTTGATGATGCGCTTCATCGAAATTGCAGCGCCGGCCCAGTTCGATGGCGCTGCGGCGGCGCGGCTCGGTAATTTCGACAGATAACCGCACTTTGGGCCAGTGCGTCTGCATGTAATCAATAATCATCCCCTCCCGCATGGCCCGGTCGGAAATTTCTATATGGTCAATATCCAACTGTTCAAAAAGATAATTCACCAGCACCGCTCCGGCGATAATCTGCCCCGCCCGGCCCGGATCAAGGCCGGGAATTTTCAGCCGCTCTTTGAGTGTCGAACGTATGAGCCGGCGGTAGATGGCTTCAAAATCCTCATGGCGCATTTCGTTGACCACACGGTGCCGGGCCACATTCTGGGCATGTTGCGCCACACCCATCGCCGCGAGATTTTCCAGTGTGCCGGACGTGCCGATGAACTTGGCAGGATGCAGGCTTTTTATGCGGGAAATCAGACCCTTGAGTATGCCATGAATATGCTTGGAGAGTCCCCGAAGTTCCCCTTTGGTGGGGGGATCATGATGAATAAATTCCTGCGTGAGGCGGCTGGCGCCAAGTTTGCGGCTCTCCAGCAGCAGTGCTTTTTCAGGTGTGCCGACAATCAATTCCGCTGACCCGCCGCCAATATCGATAATCAGCGCCGGCCCTTCCTCCATACCCACCGCCTGCCGTACCGCCAGATAAATCAGCCGGGCTTCCTCCTGACTGCTGATCACCCGTATGTCCAATCCAAGCTGGGTTTTGGCCATCATCGTAAAATCGCCGCCATTGACGCTCTCCCGCACGGCACTGGTGGCAAAGGCCAGGATGCGGTCACATTCGAGGCTGTGGGCCACCCGCATATAGCGGCTCAAGACTCCCATCGTGTGTGCCATCGCGGCGCGCGGCAATACATGCCTTACCAGTGATTCGCAGCCCAACTGGGTTAATTCCTTCTCTGAGCTTAACACCTTGAAGCCCATGGTGGCGGTCACTTCCACAATCACCATGTGCAGGCTGTTGGTGCCGATATCCAATGCGGCAATTCTCAGCCCGTGCGGTGTGGCGCCACGGCCGGTTTTGCCGCTGCCGGCGCGGGATGTGCCGCCCCGGACAAGCCTGCGCGAGGGCGAATGCCTCCCGGTGTCCGGAAAAGGGGGCTTAACAATTGCGCGGGACATCACCATAATATAAGATTATGCTGGGGTGCTGTGAGTCTGTCTATGCAACTTGAAATAAAAAAGATATCCCGCCACAAAAATCATCAGCTTGCCATGGTTGTTCCAGCGGTCGGCCGCGCCTCCTCCGCTGATGCCCCGTGCCGGAATAATGCCGCAAAGTTCATCGAAGCTATGCGCCTGCGGCTTGATGCGGCGCGGGAGATCAGCCGGAAAGCTGCGATGAATCCCAATGCCGCCGCGATTCATGATGCACGCGTGGGAAGCCGGCGGGCACAGGAGGTAATAGGTATTCTGGTGGCTGGAGACTTGGTTAAACGCTCCGATGGAAGGGCGATGGCGGCATCATTAAGAAAACTGCGGCGGCGCGCGGGGGTAATTAGAAACATTGATGTTTTTTTGGCGGAGATTGCTGAAAACGCCCCGCCGGGCGGCAACCGAGAACTTGCCGGGCTGAAGTCGCACTTTCTTGCCCGGCGTGCCGCCTCTGTTCGGGCGTTCATCAAATCAGCCAAGGCGGTCACAGTCGATAAACACATTAAACGATGTGATCGCCTTTTAGCCTCCGATGGAATTGCCCGCTTGATCCGCGGCGCGCAGCACGGGATCGCGTTGCAAACGCAACGCAGCGCTCATCGTCTGCGCAAGCGCCTTGAACGTGCCATCAATCAGAGCGGCATGAACGCGATACATAAAGCGCGAATTGCCGCTAAACGGCTGCGTTACATCTGCGAACTACGCGATTATGCCCACCTGACCAACTTCCGTTTGCCGCAGAAGCGTTTGCGGCAATTTCAAAAAATCGCGGGCGAACTCCATGACGCCACCTCCGCGGAGCAGCATCTGAAAAATTTTGCCAACCTCCGGCAGACCGCCAGGGGAAGCCACAATATTCTTTTCAACCGGCTGCAACGCCGTTACCGCACGCGCATTGTGCATTTATCGACCAGTACCCTGATAACCGCCCGCGATCTAAACGAGTCGATCCGACAATGGAACCCCGCATGGCGTGATAGAACGGTTTGCAGCCGCGGTTACTGATTCGCCCTGCCAGTATCCGCCGCCGTAGTACGCAGCGCAGCCGGGCAAACCCAGCATGTGCAGGAAATGGTGGGATTGGAGAGTGTATGCCGCAGCACGCTCAGTGATTTTCTGGCCATGGTGGATGCGGAGGTGCTCGTGCCCGTGGTGCAGGCGCTGCTCAAGAAGACTGCAATAACGTGCGGTCTTAACCCAACCTTCGCACTTTGGCGGTTTTTTTGTGAAATTTAAAAATAATATGGCCCTGGCGCTATCACCAAGGGGTATTTTATCCAAAAACGCGAATGGTACAGACCTACTTGGGGAAAATTCACTGTCATTTTGGGGTCTGGTTTGCGATATTAGTATCCATGTTCATCTGTGCCAGCAAGCGTTGGAAGAAT